>Ga0209427_10004056_pt1 | contig 17018 bp, 21 predicted proteins | sample DeeMarSWOR136_30_FD_187465 | JGI IMG/M metagenome (GOLD analysis project Ga0209427, IMG submission 187465) | Marine sediment microbial communities from White Oak River estuary, North Carolina - WOR-1-36_30 (SPAdes) (version 2) | ecosystem: Environmental > Aquatic > Marine > Intertidal zone >...
GGCTGCCTCTCCCTCTGATCCAAGACCTGCCACATGAGTCTCTTCCCGATGCCGGGGATCAGCTCCATCGCGTGCATCCTGGGGGTCACGGGTTGGGACACGTTGAAGAAGTCGATGAACCTAGCGGGGTCCTCCCTCACGATGGTCTCCACGACCGTCGGGAGCTCCGCCTTCGCCGCGGAGGTTAGCTCGTCGTAGGCTATCCGGCCGAGTATGTGCTCAACCTTCGTCCTGTCCCTCTTTCCGACGTATATCCTCTCCCTGATGGCGAAGGGTGTGTCCGACCGGGGTACAGCCTCGAGGAGGGTGAAGTAGGTCTCGCCGACCATCTGGATCACGGGCTTGCCGTGGTACTGGGTCCTTGGCGCGCCTGGTCTCCCGTGGGGTAATTCGTCCAGCACGTAGGCGTACTCCTCGTACTTCTTGCTCTCCCTCTCCAAATGAAGTCCCACCGGAAGGCCTCGGATAACTATTATTCGGACCTGTATTTCTCAATTATCCCTAAAATCGAGTTCATGACCTCCTCGGAGATGATCCTACGCCTCCCGAGGAAGGTCCTCAGCTCCCCGATGCTCCTAGGCATGCAGTTCGCGATCTGCACTGCGAGGCCGCTGTCAACCTCCGCCTTCTCTGCGAGCTCCGCGGCGAGGGCCGCGGCCTCCTCCTCCGTGAGCCTCGAGAACCGGACGGTGTAGTCGTGGACCCTCCTCTGGAGGGGGTCCAGTTCCTCCAGGTTCTCCTCGAGCAGCCTCTTCGCCTCGGCCGTGGTGATGGGCTTCTTCTCCTGAATCGACGTCCCCCTCACCGCCTACTGCTTCCGCAGGTGCTCGGGGCCAGCGATCACAAACTTCGACGTCTTCCTCTGGGGGATGTCAAGAATGTAGGCCTTGCCCCGCTTCTCGACGACGGTACCCACCTTCCCTTGGAAGCGCTTGTGGGGCATGCCCCTGTGGATGCCGGGGTCTATGTTTATGATCACCTTCTCGCCTACCTCGTACTCGGCGAGGAGCCTGCTTAGGCCCAGCTTGCCCCTTTCCCTGGCTCGCTTGGTGAGCACGCTCCGGCTCTTCCTGCGCGGTCCCTTGGATTTACCCATTTTCATGGCCTCATCCGAGCTTGAAGGGCATCCGCCTGAGCATCCTGCGTCTACCCTTTAGCTGCCTGAGCATCTTACGCATCGCGTTGTACTGCTTTATAAGTTCTCTCACTTCGCGCTCCTCGGTGCCCGACCCTCTGGCGATGCGCCTCATCCTCGAGGCGTTGAGGACCTTGGGGTCCTCCCTCTCCTCGACGGTCATGGACTCGATGATGTACTTCCACCTGTCGAGGCGCTCCTCGGCGACGTCGAGGTCGGCCTGGGGGAGCTGGTATCCGAGGCCGGGGATCATCGAGATGATCTTCTGGAGGGGGCCCATCTTCCTGACGGCCTCGAACTGCTGGTACATGTCGGCGATGGTGAACTTGCCGGAGAGGAGGGCGTACACGTCCTTCTCGGTGACCTCGACCTCGGCCTCCTTCACCTTGGAGACGAGGCTCTCTATGTCCCCCATGCCGAGGAGGCGGCCTATGAACCTGCCCGGGTCGAAGGACTCCAGGTCCTCGATCTTCTCGCCGGTGCCTATGAACTTGATGGGGGCCCCCGTGGCTGCGACGCTGGAGAGGGCGCCGCCTCCCCGGGCGGAGCCGTCGAGCTTCGCTACGATTATGGAGCCGATGTCCGTCGCCGCGTTGAAGGCCGCGGCCTGGGCCGCCGCCTGCTGGCCGATGGTGCCGTCGAGGACGAGGATTATCTCCTGGGGCGTTATGGCGGCTGCGATCTGCTGCATCTCGAGGATGAGGGACTTCTCCTCCTTGTGGCGGCCCGAGGTGTCGATGATGACGGCCTCGTGGCCCCTGAACTTCCGGACTCCGTCCCTGGCTATCGCGGCGGGGTCCTTGTTCCCCTGGTCTCCGTAGAAGTCGACGTTCACGGACTCGGCGAGCTGCCTGAGCTGGTCGTAGGCCCCGGGCCTGAATGCATCGGCGCAGACGAGGGCCGGCCTGAGGCCCCTCTTCTGGAAGTAGCGGGCGAGCTTCGCGGCCTGGGTCGTCTTCCCGGAGCCCTGGATTCCGACGAGCATGAGGACGTTCTGCCGGCCCGGCTGGATGGTGAGGGGGACCGGCTTCTCCCCGACGAAGCGGGTGAGCTCGTCGTAGACGACCTTGATCACGTGCTCCCTGCGGCTGATGCCGGGTGGGAGCTCCTCGTCGAGGGCGCGCTTCTCGATGCTCTGGCTTAGCTCCATTACGAGCTTGACGTTGACGTCGGCTTGGAGGAGGGCCCTCTGGAAGTCCTTGATGAGCTCCTTGACGAGGTCGGCGTCCACTACGGGGGCCCTGATCACCTTCCTGATGGCCTCGTACAGCGAGGAGCCGAGCTTCTCTAGGACCATGTGCGCTGCCCCTTTTCGCTATATGTCACGCCTGCCTGCTTGTAAATATTGTTCTGGGGTGGGTTTTATATCAGGTTAAAACAGAGTGGTGGGCCGGTGGCGATTGTGGGGCTGGGTTTGAGCAGGCCGACGTTCTACTTCGACGCCCACGGCGAGGCGAACACGGAGAAGGCGATAGAGCTGGCGAGGGAGCGGGCCGTTGAGCTGGGGATCGGGAAGGTGGTGGTCGCCTCCGAGACGGGGCTCACCGCCCTGAAGGTTCTGGATGCTTTCCCGGACTCGGAGGTGGTGGTGGTGAGCTCGGCGGCGGGCACGCTAGTCGAGGGGAGCGTGATCGGGGACCTGAGGATAGGGATACCGGACGAGGGCATTCTTCGCGAGCTGCGGGATAGAGGAGCGAAGGTCGTGAGGGGGACCGACCCCTTCTGGAACCTGGCCGCGCACACGCAGTTGGTGGACGCGTGCAAGCTGGGGATGATGTTCTTCAAGGTGGTGTGCGGGGGGCTCCACGTGTGCATGACTGCGGTTCTGGAGGCGACGGATGCGGGGCACCTGGTGGAGGGGGAGGAGGCGGTGGCCCTGGCGGGGAGCTTCGTTGGGCTGGACACGGCGGTGGTGGCGGGGGCGGCGAACTCGGTGAACTTCTTCAAGGCCTTCGAGGTGCTGGAGGTGATCTGCAAGCCGAGGAGGCCCCGGTACACGTGGCCGATAAACTATGAGGACTGGAAGGGGGACCTGGAGAGGTACAGGCGGTTCGCCAGGTAGTCTGGTCTCTGCGCGCGTCGGTAGGTTGTCATGAGGATTCTGGGTGGGTGTGCGCGGTAAGTGGTGGCTGCTTACAAGGATTCCCTGCTTGTGGTCGGGTGGAATTTTTAGGGTAGAGCTGGGGTGACGATGGGGTTTAGATCGCTTGATATATGTCGATATTGGTTTCGCTCGTAGGTAGGGTCTGCATGTTTCGGAATGCAAGAATCGATGACGGACCCGGTGGGATTCGAACCCTAGAAAAGCTTCTCCCCAATCCGATCCAGCACAAAATTGTGCTTATAAGCAATGAATTTAGCGCTGTAACGCCACCGATATCCACAAGTCAAACACGACTACTATAATCGCCGAGAAGACAAGACGCGCACGAGTCACAGGCCCTAGCCGACGCAGGACTCCAGGAACTCGTCTATAAACCCGAAGGCCTCCTCGGGGGCGCCGTACTCCCTGACGAAGAGCCCCCGGTTCCCCGAGATCATCGCAGAGAGCCTCCTCCCCGGCCTCCCTCGGTATAGGCAGAGCACCGGCTTCCCCAGGGCCTCGGCAACCCCGATCTCGTACCCGACCCCCAGGGAGGGGGCAGTCACCTCGGCAACCAGGACATCCGCCTCCCCCAGCCAAGCGACGTCCCTCAGGAATATCTCCTTGTCCGTGACGTCGACCTCATCCCCGTCGAGCACGTCTGCGATGTGCTCCGTCAGCACGGCCCCGTGCCCCTTCAGGTGCCCTATCAGCCTCGGAATAGTCTCTGGGTCAGGTCTCTCACCCCTTATCGAGCACGAGAAGTAAATCTTCATGCTGGGGTTCATATAACCAGGAATTAATGAGTTTTTCCCAGGCCCTCACCGTGCCACTCTGAACCAAGGGACCTCTAGTACGAGCCGCTCCGACCGACCCCGCCCGTGGCTGAACCTCCCCTCTTCCCCCAGCAGCTCCCCGTGGTCCGACGTGATCACCACGACCCCGTCGAGGGCCCCAACGAGTTCCGCGGCGAACCGGAGAACCAGTTCCAGGTTCCCTGAGTACGCCTCCCGGAGCCCCCCGACACCGCGCTCCCTCCTCAGGGCGTCCATCGGCGAACTGGGCGGGAGCCCCAATAACTCACGCACCCTCCAGACGCGGCCTTCTTTTAGGAGACCCGACTGTTTCACCCAGGGAGCGTACGAGAGGGCCTCCAACAGATCCAGAAGGCGCTGCCTCACCAACGGGCGCTCCTGGAGGCCTACAACGCCATTTAGAACCACCCTGACGGCAGGTTCCTGCCGCGGGTACCCCGTCCCCGTCGGCTGGTGGCCAATGTACGGGCAGTGTGGCTGCAGGTAGTGTACTATGAGCCTCTTTCCAGGATGTTCCTCCACCGCTTTCTCCGCGGCCCGGTTCACGGCCCCCGGGTGGACGGTCCCAAGCTCCTCGTCCCATCCCCAGTCCCAGACATCGACGACCTCGTGGAAGTGATCCCTGGCGTCGAAGCCCCTCACGGCCATCCTGGAGTTAATGTAGGGGTTCGCCGAGACGTAGACCACGTCCTCGTAGCGCCCCTGGAAAGAGTTGTCCCTCCACTCGACGGTGTTGGACCCAAGGGAGACAACCCTCTCCAGTTCCCCCTCGAAATGAGACCAGCACGCCTCGGAGAAGAAGTCGTACCTGCACCCATCGAGGACGATCAGGTGATCCCACTCCTCCCCCATTACGTCGATTCGTCTGGGCATCTCTTGGACCATCTCACGGACCGGGGATCGTGGCCCAACATACTGTGCGTATGTTGCACGAGACAAACTTACTGTTATGTTTCATTAAAATTATTGTTTCTGACCCATTCTGAGGGCATTAGAACCTAGACGACTGCATATATTTCTGTTATCTCTGCCTAGTCTCTGGCTCCCTTATGAAGAACAGTATCAGCGGGGCAACCACGAAGCCCAAGACGCCCCCGGAGAGGAGGAGGGTGCCCGGCCCCAGCGACTCCCAAACATACGCCCCGAGGATGGGGGCCGGGAGATTTATCAGCCCCGTCAGGGTCCCCATGAGGCCCATCACCTTCCCCCGGTCCCTCCTGGGCACGATGTCCGCGATGAGGGCCTGCCAGGAGGGGCCGCCCATGCCGCCCCCGCCCCTGAGCCCCCCTCCCCCGAAGCCCCCGCCTATGCCTAGGGCCGTGTACAGAACGAGGAGCGAGCTGAAGTCGTGGACAAAGACCAGGCCCAGGGACTCGGAGGGCATAATCGACCTCGCCAGCAGTATACCGGGGACCCTGCCGAACCTGTCAGACACCATGCCCCCCAGGAGGTAGAGCACCGTGGCGATGGCTGTCGCCGTCGTCTGGAGGGCGCCCCACTGCGACTTCGTGAGGCCTATCACCTCGACGCCGTAGATCACAAGGAACGAGTAGACCATCCTCATCGCGAAACCTGAGATACACGCCACGACGAGCATCACGAGCATGGTGCCCCTGAACCTTTCGAGCAGGCCCCTCACGTCCAGCCCCAGGAAGCTCCCGGCCCCCTCCCCGGAATCGACCGGCTCGTCCCGTTCGAGAGTCTCCCTGAGGAACAGGGCCCGCGCCAACATCGCGACGACGGCCGCCGCGACGTACATGTAGAGCCCCATCCTCACCCCCTTGGCGATCCCCATCGCGTCAATGTAGACCCCGCTGACGATCGGCATCACTATGTTCGGGACGGAGGTCATCATCCTATAGACGCCGAAGGCGGTCCCCCGCCTCTCGAAGGGGAGGGAGTCGGCGATGATGGCGTTGAAGGCCGGCATGTACAGGGCCGCGACCGCGTTTAGGATCACTCCCGGCACGACCCACTGCCAGGTGGGCGCGAGCACCAGGACGAGGGGGCCGAAGATCCGGAGCGTGGTGCCGATTATTATCACCTTCTTCCGGCCGATCCTGTCGGCCAGCATCCCGCCCGGGAGCTGGAACAGGATCCGGGAGGAGCTCTGGATCGTCGAGAGGAGGCCGATGACCGCTATCGGGGCGCCCAGAACCTCCATTAAGTAGAGGGACCACCAGAGCTGCCAGAGGGAGTTGAACACCCGGTAGAGGGTGCTCGTCCCCGAGAGCACTATTATGTTCCTCTCGGAGAAGACCTCCCTCACCACCCCGGCCATGGGACCACCGTTCCCAATCCGTACCGCCGATCTATGGAAAAACTCTCCTATTTGCCTATCCCGCCCCGCGCTTCCCGGAGACCATGGAGCTCTGATGAGAAATCATCCCGGGAAAAAAGGAAGGAAGCTAAACGCGTTTCTTAAAATAAGGGGGTCACAGGCCCGAGATGCGTTCAACGAAGGCCCTGACCAGCCTCGCCGTGTTCTCCAGGTCATCGATGTGGGTGACCGCGGCCGGGCCGTGGATGTAGCGGCAGGGAACTGCGATGGTCCCGCTGGGGACGCCGGCCTTTGTCAGGTGTATGGCGCCGGCGTCGGTGCCCCCGCTCGGTATCTTCTTGAACTGGTACGGGATCCCACCGGCCTCAGCCGCCTCCATCAGGGCCTTTAGCACCGTCGGGTGGGCGATCACGCTCCTGTCGGCTATGGTCACCACCGGGCCCTTCCTCAGGTTCGCAGACATCCTGTGGGGGCTCGAGCCCGGCACATCCGCGGCGAACGTCCCCTCCAGGGCGAGGCCGTAGTCCGGATCGGCCTGCCAGGCCGCTGTCCTCGCGCCCCTGAGCCCTACCTCCTCCTGGACGGTACCCACGGCCACTATGTTGCAGGGGGAGTCCCTCAGCTCCTTGAAGGCCACGGCCATAACAGCGCAGCCAGCCCTGTCGTCGAAGGCCTTCCCCCTCACGTAGCCTCCGCCGAGCTCCGTGAACCCGACGTCGAAGACCCCGGTCATCCCTATGTGGCAGCCCTTCCCCTCTGCAGCCTCCCGGCTCTCGGCCCCGACGTCCACGAACAGGGCCTCCATCTCCGGGGGCTTCTTCCGCTCCTCCTCGGTCATTATGTGGGGCGGCTTTGTCCCGATCAACCCCTTCAGCGGGCCCTCCCGGCCCCTGAAGACGAACCTCTGGCCCGGCAGCAGACCAGCGGGGATCCCCCCGAGGGTGTGGAACCTGAGGAACCCCGTCTCCTCTATGAAGGTGGTCAGCAGTGCGACCTCGTCCGTGTGGGCCGCCAGCATCACGAGCGGAGAACCTGATTCTCCTCTGTGGTGGAAGAATATGTTCCCCAGCCTGTCGACCCTGATCTCGTCGGCCACCCCCTCGATTTCGGCCCTCAGTATCTCCCTCGGCTCCTCCTCGGCCCCCGGGGGTCCGAAGGCGTTGGAGAGCCTACGCAGCAGCTCTAAATCCATTCCGATCGGTTCATAATATCGGCCATTACTGTGATAAATCGTTCCCTAGGGGGGTCGGGATCCGCCTGGGGAGCCGTTAAACCCATTAATCCGGACGGTGTCTTCGATCGTTGATCGCATTGTCCGTCGAGGAGGACCTGAAGTCCCTCAACGAGAAGCTGGAGAGGGTCATGAGCCGCCTCGACTACCTCGAGGCCATACTCACGGAGAGCCGGAAGTACCCGGAGCTCGCCCAGCTAATGGGGGATCTGAGGGTCGGCGCAGCTCTCTACGGGGAGCCCCTGAAGCTCATCCAGCGCCTCCTCGGCGTCCGCCGCTACCTAGAGAAGGCGCCGGAGTCCAGGGACGATGTGTCAAGGATCATACTCAACGCCCTTGCGCTCAAGGGGCCGATGAACATTTCCCAGCTGACCCGTGAGATTGCCGGCGAGAGGGGCTCGGCCTCGAGGGTGACGGTGAGGAAGCGCGTCCAGGCCCTCCTCGAGGAGGGGGCTATAGAGAAGGGGGAGGGCTTCGAGTACCGGCTCCGATTGGCCACCAGGTAAAATTGGGTTTGCAAAAGACGAACGACCGACTAGGCCATTATGAGGAACTGAAAACGCTTAACCAGGGATGACTTTCTTATCTCCTGGAAGACGGCTGAATGGAGATCAGGATCCTGTACGACAATCTGGCCGAGCCCGGATTCCGTCGGGGGCACGGCTTTTCCTGCCTAGTGGACGAACGGCTGCTCTTCGACATGGGCCCCGACCCGAACTCGCTGCTCTTCAACATGCGCAGGGCATCAGTCGAGCTCGACCACATCGACAAGGTTTTCCTTTCGCACGAGCACGAGGATCACGTCGGCGGGGCAGGGGTGCTGAACAGGCTCGGAGAAGTGGACGTCTACGTCCCCGGAGACTTTCTCCAGGAGGCTGAAGTTGATGCTGGCTTCGTTAGGGAACGTGAACCTCGTAAAGGTCTACGAAGCCGGGGAGATCTCCGAGGGTTTCTACACCACGGGTCAGCTCGGCCGTCTGGTCAGGGAGCAGTCCCTGATCGTGGAGACGGAAAACGGGCTCACTGTGGTGACGGGCTGCTCCCATCCCGGGGTGGAGAACATACTAGAGGCGGCGTCCCGGTTCGGTGAGATCTACGGGCTCGTCGGCGGGCTCCATGGGTTTGGGAGGCTAGAGGCCCTTAGGGGGCTGAGGCTAATCGTCCCCTGCCACTGCACGGTGAGGAAGAACGAGATAGCCGCCCTCTACCCCGAGATGAGTTCAATGTGTTCGGCGGGCCGCCGGATCCAAGTGTATCCGGACGGGGCCGGAAGCCGCTGACCCGCCGTTGCACCGGTAAACCGTCCATCTCCATCCGTCCGTCCAGCACAATCCCCTTTAACGCCAATTCCATTCTAGTTCAGGGAACCATCCATGGGAGAGGGACTGCGGTTCGGCGTGATAACGCTTCAGAACGCCCCCTGGGGTGAGATGGCGGAGCGCTGGAGGAGCATCGAGGGGCTGGGCTTCGACAGCGTCTGGGTCGCCGACCACTTCGTGGATTTTTCCCGGCCCAGGGAGCCGTGGTTCGAGGCCTGGACCCTACTCGCCGGCCTCGCAACCCAGACGAGCCGGATCCGCATCGGGACGCTCGTCACCCCGATGGCTTGGCGGAACCCGGCCTTCCTCGCCCGCATGGCGATGACGGTCGACCACCTCTCAAGGGGGCGGCTGGAGCTTGGGCTGGGCGCCGGAGCGAGGGGAGACATCGACTGCTCCTACGCCATGACCGGGATCGAGGACTGGGCGCCGTGGGAGCGCGTGGCCCGTTTCAGGGAGGCCGTGGAGATAATCGACGGCTTGCTGCGCAACGAGGTCACCACGTACAGGGGCAAGTACTACAGCGTGGAGGGGGCCGCTATGAGCCCCGCCCCAGTCCAGAAGCCCCGCCCGCCGATAACGGTCGGTGCCCTGGGGCGCAGTATGCTCAGTCTGGCGGCACGCTACGCCGACACTTGGAACTCCTACGGGGGCATGGGCATTTCAGGCGAGGAGATGCTCGAGGTCACCCGCGAGCGGAACGCCTTCCTCGACGAGTACTGCGAGGAGATCGGCCGAGACCCGGGCTCACTCCGGCGCTCCCTGCTGCTCTTCGGGCCTCCGGCTCAGAGGGCCTACTCGTCCATGGACGGGTTCGGCGAGGTCGTCGAAGAATACGCGGATGCGGGGATAACCGAGTTCATCGTCTACTACCCCTTCAGAGACGAGCACCTCCCATACTTCGAAAATATAGCTATAAAGATCATCCCCGAGTTGCGCGATGATGCGGGGTGACCCGCGACATTACCCCAGGCTATTCTTTTGTCTACCAAACTTGTTTTTTATCCAAAAATCCTACCGAGAAACCGTGGGTCAGAAATCCAGCGGCCCCCGCCTCATGATCTCCAGGGCTTCCTCCCCGTCGCACCTCAGGCCGAATATGCCCTCTAGGAACAAGTTCACGCCCACCGATTCGGCCACGTCGACCAGTCTCTCAAGCTCTTTCTTGTCTTCGGGGAACTCGAACATGTAGCTCACGTCGAAGGACCCATCCGTCACTCGGTTTTCCATGATTTTCTTCATTTTCTCATGGACTTCGTCCAGCGTGAGGCCGAGGTGGTTGGCCGACGGGGCCGGTCCGCCAGTCGTCCACCCGTCGTATCTAGCCGCCCTCCTCAGGGCGCCGGGGCTGTTGCCGCCGACCCATATGGGTATCCGAGGCTTCTGCACTGGCGTCGGCTGGAAAGTGACATTGTCGACCACATATTATTCGCCCCTAAAATCGACGGGCTTCCCGCTCCAGAGCCCCGTTATGATCTCGAGCACCTCATCGGCCATCTCTGACAGGACCTTATACCCGGACTCCTCGCCGAAGGCGCTGAACTCCCTGCTGGCGTCTTGGCCCAGCCCCTCTCCGCCGAGGCTCGCGCCGAGTATTGCCCTTCCATCGGAGATCTGGTCCACAGTCACCAGCTGCCTCGCAAGCACCTGAGGGCGCCTCCGGGTGACCGGCGTAACGGTTGTTATAAGCCTGATCTTCTCGGTCCGGCCAGCGATAGCCGCGATGACCGTCTAGGGGTCTGGTATCGGCACAACATCCCAGGCGAAGAAGAGGTGGTCCCAGAGGAAGAAGCCCTCCCACCACGACTCCTCGGCCTCGACCGCGAGCTCGATGAGGAACCGGGAGACGTTCTCGACGCCGGCTCTCTTTGACCAGGTGTGGATCGCCTGTATCCTGTACTTCATGGGGAGCTACTCGGTTCATTGCGTATTTCAAGGCTTCTCCGCCGCCGGTGATCAGCTTCTGGACAGAATTATCCAGAACGTTAATAGAATCTGACCATGCCATCTACCGGTCACGGATAAAAGATGCAAGGAGAGAAACCCGGTCCTGATCTATCTAGGAGAAACCAATTCGGCGAGGAATATCCACACTCTGATCAGATCCAGGTCGTGCTGTTACTCCTTTTCCTGACGGTTTGGGCCTTGGATTCGTTCCTGCTGAAGGCCTCGACTCTCCCTGCCCGATTCGTTCCTCTGCCCTTGCGGCTCCTGATCGCTGGATCCCTGATATGCCTGGGACTCTTGTACGTGAAGAGGTCTCACAACCTCGTCATCGATGAGACGTACGACGAGCCCACGCTCGTGGAAACGGGTGTGTATTCGAGTGTGCGCCATCCGATGTATCTCGGGATATTACTGCTCTACTTGGGATTGTCCGCATCGACCCTTTCGATTATCTCCTTCGGCCTGTGGCTTGGCATATTTGCAATGTACGACAGGATGGCGGCCTACGAGGAGCAGGACATGATACGCATCTTCGACAGAGAATACATCGACTACAAGCGGCGTGTGCCGAGATGGTTTCCAAGAATTTTTTTTTATTAGAAGTCTAAAATGACAAGACTCGGTTCCCCGAGACGCCACAGGGTTCTCGTCACCGAATCTAGATCGAGAGGGGAGAATGATGCTCGAAAATTTCAGGGAAGATTACAGACCTTACATGGAGCGAACTGGAAGAGAATCATACGTTTAGAGAAATGATCACTGTCTGATCAGGTTTGTCCAGAACGCATATTGCCCCTGACCACCCCTATTACTTGACGAGGTGAAACATATGGATGAGGAAAGAAGATGGGGTAGGCACTCCTCGAAGGACGCCGCCGAGGTCGCTGAGATCTTCGAGACGATATCCACGAAGATCCCGGAGATGATAAACGGGATCTTGGGCAGCCTCTTCTCCGTGGAGTCCGCGACCAACATGGGGAAGGCCGTCGCCGAGTTCAGGAAGAGCCTCATCGAGGGGGGGATCCCCGAGGACGAGGCTATGTCGATGACCCGGGAGTACCTGGGCACCCTCACGAACTGGTCGAAGATGATGAGGGAGTTCCGGGGCTCAGGGTGGTCAAGGCACAGAGAGGAGTAGCCCCAAGTTGACCGTAAGAGGAGCCTTCACAACTTTTTTTTACTTCATGAAGTTGATCTTCCTGTTCCCTGTGATAATCATAAAATATTACATTAAAAGGAGAAGGGCCGTCAGCCATTTCAAGAAGGAGTTGATAGCCTCCGGCGTCCCACCGTGGGAGGCGGGCGAGCTCGCCAAGGAGTACCCCTTCAAGTTCAGCGACATAATGAACATTGCGAGGGGCCTCCCCAGGAGCTAGGATCGCTCGAAAACCCTCTTCACGGCCTCTATCCCGTCCCCCAGGACTTCTACGTCGTCTATCTCGCCCAGGCCCCTCTCGTGGGCCATCCTTATGTGGTCGACCTGGTGGGGGTCGAGGCCCATCACCCTGGATGCCGTGGCGTCCGTGGCGACCACGTTCGTTCCAGCGATGATGGTGTCCATCTGCACGGGCCTGCCGTGGACAGGGCCACGCCCCTCCATCGCGATGAATCCGTCTATCACGGTGAGGGCCGGCCTCAGAACGGTGTTGATGTCGGTGATCACTCTGTGCATCCCCCTCATGTGGTACTTGCCCTTGAACTTCTCTGGGAGGAGGCCGAACATGTTCTTCATCCCAAGGGTGACCGTGGTCTCGCTGTGGGTCTTCAGCTTCGCCGCGCTGACGATGGCCGACTCCGTGACGATCCTAGGGACCTTTATCTTTTCGAGGGTGAGAGCGTCGGGGACGGGTACCTCGACCCTGTCCTTTTCGTGGCGGAGGTTTATCCAGCCTACCCCGTTCCTCTCGCACATCTCCTCCATGCCGGTGGCCCTGAACGCCCTGTCGGCGTTGGTCATCGTGGCGTCCGACTCGACGACGTAGACCTCGACTGGAAGGCCGCTCAGCCTGTTTATGATGGCCTCGACGACCAGGGGGTCAGTCGTGGCTCCAGTGTCCCAGGTCTTGGTCGTGATGAAGTTAACCTTGATCAGGACCCGATCCCAGCCCCTCAGGGCCTCCCTGTAGTCGATCAGGTCCAGCGCCCTGTAGACTGGTCCGTGGCCCCTTTCACCCTTCACGACCGCGACCCTGGACGAGCCCATCAGGCTATCCTGGGAACCATCGGTTATAACTCTTATAATCAATCCAAAGGCTCAAACTCCTCTTTCCGGGGCTTAAAACAGAGGGTCTGATCTCAGATACCAAGTTCTTTGTGGAGTAGGGGATCACATCTCCTTTTGTATGTGAAGCCCGCGGCCTCGAGGAGACCCCGGTCCTTCTCCAACGCGATGGTGGTGAGGGCCTCAGCCCCCATGGACCGGGCTACACTCCTTGCTGCTTGTACAGCCTTTGATAACGTCGCGGCGTCCGTGTCCGGAGGTGTCCACATGCAGAGACCGAACGGGGGTCTTGCCGGATAACCCGATGCCAACTTGAAATACGTGACACCGGATCCGGTATCCAGTCCGAGGAGGACCTTTTTCCAGTCCAACATAAGCTCGTACTCATCGTGCTCGAAGCTCCCCATCCAGTTCTTCGTTGAAGTGTTCCACCAGCCGCAAACCATGCGGTGGCTGTCCAGGGGCGGCTCAAGGGGCGGATCAGTGATCATGACACCGGTAGGCACAGAGGGGCTCCCGATTTCGGCCTCTAAGGCACACAGTTCGTGGAAAGGCTCGAACCTGTAGCTCCTGTAAGTGAGGCCACCGGCCTCATTGTAGTCGGTCATGACCACCAACCGCGGCAGGGATTCTTCCGCTGCAAGGGCCTCGGCCGCCCGCAACAGCGCTGTTCCGACGCCCCGCCTCCTGTAGGAGCGGTGTACCATGAACACGTCGAGAAAAAGATAATCCCCGAGGCCCAGCTCCCTCGTAGGGATCACATCCAAGTGACCGACGACCATGCCGTCCAACTCGGCCACGAGGCAGATTATTCCAACACGCTCCATGTGGGGCCAGTGCCTCCGGAGAGCGTGAAGGTCCTCCCAGGGGCCGCCGTGCACCACCCTCTCCCATCCAGTCAGCTCATCGTACGAGGCTGCAGCTCCCCTCCCACCGCGGCTGAAGTGGTGCCATTCCTCTACGTCGGACTTGTTTATCTCAACAAGAGAGGGAAGGTCCTGGATGGCGGCTCTCCTAGTTTTGATCATTTTCATAATTGAGATATTTTTCATGGGAAATAGGTATTCTCAATTTAATATCATAGCGGGCAGGCTACCCCGTTCGACTGTTGTTCTAAGGCTCTTTCAGAGCATCTCTAAGCCTGTACGCCACCCGCATTATCTCGTACCTCACGCTGATGTGCCCCTCGTCGTCCTGCCCCTCCTCCCCCTCTTCCCCTCGAGGATGAAAGGTTAAGAAGGGGCCTGGGGCTAGACTAGGGCAAGTGGTCCCGTTGTGGTTCAGGGACGTGCTAGTGGAGAAGTCCGCAAACAGGGAAGCGTTCATGAGCGTCATTGAGGGCCTCGACCTGAGGCCTCCGGTCGTCATAAAGCCCAACTGGGGCACCTCGGTCTGCTTCACGGAGGCTGAGATCCTGGACTGGATCCTCACGGCCGTGGATGGTGACGCCGTCGTCGTCGAGAGCTACGGATGGGGCCGTTCCGAGGAGGCCGTGAAGACCGGGCGCCTGGGTTCTAAGAAGCGAGGGGACCTCAGGAGGAGCGACGTTTGGTTCCTCAAGTACTCGGGCGTCGGGGAGGTGCTGGAGAGGCACGGAGTCGAGTTCCTCAACCTCACGGAGGAGAACTGGGGCCGCCGTACCGCGAACCCCGAGGTAATAAGGGAGATCGTAGAGGCGAAACACCGGCCCGTCCAGATGGAGGAGCTCTACGGCTTCGTGCCCGAGAGGCTCTACGACCTTAGGGGCAGCGACCTCCTCAGCCTCGCGAAGGTGAAGGTCTGGATGGAGCCCATAGTAGTGTCCTTCTCGGTGAAGAACCTCTTCGGCATGATACCGGGCCCGAGCCGCTGGAGGTTCCACGGAAAGCAGCACAGCAGGCTCAGCAGGAGCATCGTCGACGTCTACGAGGTCTACGACAGCCTGTTCAACATAAAGGGGGTCGTCGAGGCGGTGCTCACGGCCTCGATCATGGACCAGGAGAAGAAGAGGGCGGTCATCCACGAGAACCCGGGATTCGTCGCGGGTTCGAAGAGCCCGCTGGACCTCGACGCCGTCGTCACGACCGCTATCGGTAGGGACCCGTCGGAGATAGGCTACCTAAAACTGGCCTCGGAGACTTTCGGCGGGTGGGACGAAGAGGTCGTCAGCCAGGCTGCGGAAAGCGGATTGAGCGTCCTTTGTAAACCGACTCACGAGTGAACCCGTTTTATTACCCTCAGGGCGTTCAGGGTGACCCACTTGCTGGGCTCCCCCCTCCGCTCCAGGTTCGTATGCATCCTCCCCGAGGGGGTGCTCTCAAGGATCCACCGCCCGTCCTCGCCCTGCTTTCCTAGGAGCACACTCAGGGCGTCGCTTATCCTCTCGTCACCCGAGTATCCGAGCCTCGTGACGACATCGAGCCCCCTGAGGATGTCGTAGAAGAACTGGGGGAACCCGAGTTTGAGCCACGACTCGTTGATGACGCTGAAGCCGTGGTGGTCCGCCCTGTAGAGCCTGTGCGTGAGGAGGAACTCCGCGCCGCGGTCGGCGGCCTCCCTCATCTCCGGGGTCCTGAGCCTCTCCGGGTACTCGGCGAGGGCGTCCAGGGGCGTTATGGTTCCCATGAAGCAGCCGTGCTTGTCCCTGATGTGGGCCCTCCAGTAGGGGCAGAGCCAGCCCCCGTCCTGGTTTTGGACGTCCACGAGCCACCGGAGGGCCATGCGGACCCGGGGGTCCTCGGCGTACCCCATCCTGATCAGGGAGGCGCAGACGTTCCCCGTCAGGCAGGACATCTCGGACTCCCTTATCTCGCCGGGGACCCACTCCTCAAAGGGGGGAGGCGCCTTGCTCCTTTTCTCCATCCTCGCCCTTATCCTCTCGTAATCGGCCCGGGCGCCCTCCTCCATCTTCGAGCAGAAGCCCCCGTCCCCGTGCTGGAAACCCCAGACATACTCGACCATCCTCCTCACCCTCTCGTCGCCCCTGTCGAGGCCCATGAGGCTGAGGATGATGAGCTGCCAGTAGGTCGCCTTGTACTTTGGATCGTACGGCTCGGCCTCCGAACCCCAGAAGCCCCCGGGCCTTTGGTCCCTGAAGATCCGGGAGACCGTTTTGGACTAGGCTATGGCTCTCTTGGACTCTGCGACCTCAATGTGGTCCTCAGGAAGGCCGAGGATGTCCTTCAGGGTGAAATATCGGACTGAGGGGTTCTTGGGTTCCAGCAGCCACTCGGTCGGATCTCCGTTCAGGACCGACTTCCAGTCTCGGGGCATCTCCTCTCACCCGTTCCCGTGCCGGGGATTCTATTCCGACGATGATCAATGTTTTAGAGTAGTTAAATTGGATTATCGTAGAGTGTGTCTTCATGAGCCACAAATCATATTCGGAGGACGAGGTGAACAGCCTCTACGCCGACGCAAAGGCGTACCTCATTAGGAGATGGGAGCCGAGGCCCGGGTACAAGCCCATCATACTGACCCACGGCGAGGGGGTCTACTTCTGGGACGCGTCCGGGAAGAGGTACCTGGACCTCATCTCCCAGCTCTACAACGTCCACATCGGCCTCAACAACCGGGAGGTCATCGAGGCCGCGAAGAAGCAGATGGACGAGATGGCGTACGCCTCACCGAGCTACTTCAACGTCCCCCAGATCCAGCTCGCCCGGAAACTCGCCCAGATCACCCCCGGCGACCTCTGCAAGACCTTCTTCGGGAACAGCGGCACCGAGGCGAATGAGGTCGCGATCAAGCTCGCCCAGCTCTACAAGGGCGCCTCGAAGATCGTCAGCTTCTGGGACGCGTACCACGGCTCGACTTACGCGATGGTGAGCGTCGGCGGTAGCGCCAGGAACAGGCAGTCCCCCGGCCTCAGCATCCTAGAGGAGTTCAAGCACGTGCCGAGTCCCTACTGCTACAGGTGCCCCTTCAAGAAGACCTACCCCGAGTGCGACCTCCTCTGCGCAGACTTCATCCGGTACACCATCGAGAAGGAGGGGGAAAGGACCGTC
>Ga0209427_10004058_pt1 | contig 17015 bp, 15 predicted proteins | sample DeeMarSWOR136_30_FD_187465 | JGI IMG/M metagenome (GOLD analysis project Ga0209427, IMG submission 187465) | Marine sediment microbial communities from White Oak River estuary, North Carolina - WOR-1-36_30 (SPAdes) (version 2) | ecosystem: Environmental > Aquatic > Marine > Intertidal zone >...
CATGTTACTGGCCGCAAACGTCTGGCCCGTACCATCGGGAAATTCCCAGTTGGTCACTTTCATTTCACCCATGGTCAGATTGGTGACGGCAACACCGATTTTGCCTTCAATATAAGTATTTTTAAGAACTTCAGGAACACCAATCGTGAGGTCTACAGTGGCTTGTGTGTCTGAAATACCTGAGACCTCCTTAGCTCTTAAGAGATCCCAGTCTTGATCTATTAAAAGCACAGGTTCGTGTTCCCTTGGTATAAGGACATTTGCTGCGCCAGTGTATAGCGTATAATTAGAGAGATATGTCATATCCGGTACAGAAGAAACAATTAGATACCCTAAATCGATTTCTTCCATCATTTTCTTCGCTTTCGCGACCCTTTTGCAGAATTCTTCTTTAGGAATACTCAAAATACATCCGTCCATATGATCCAAAGATTAACCAACTAATACTAGCTAACAACCTTAAATTAATTGTGGCTTCGTGTGCAAACTTGATTGGTGTGGAAGAATTTTAAGATTTGTTTAGACATCGAGCGCTGCAATAAATGCATAAAAAATATATATGACGGTGTCGTATAAAATCTGAAGATCGTCTATATTAATAAAGGAGTACCCAAATGTAACTTTAGAGGTAGAAATCTTTGGAGCGCAAAAAAAAGAACTATATATTCAAAATAATTCTCGTAGGAGAAGGAGGCGTTGGAAAGACGACATTTATAAAAAGGTACGCTACCCAAAAGTTTGTTGAAGACACAAAAAAGACTGTCGGTACATCTTTTTATCTTTTTGAAAAAAAAATAAATGAAAATATTTTGATTACACTTCAAGTGTGGGACTTCGGGGGCGAAAAAAGATTTCGATTTATTTTACCCACTTATTGTGAGGGGGCACATGGAATAATATTTGCTTTTGATCTTACACGAATTTCTAGTTTATTTAATCTGCATGAATGGTATGATGTTATCAGAGAGAAAATTGAAAATTCAGATTTTGTATTTGTTGGAACAAAACTAGATCTTATTGAGGAAATGGGTGCCGAAGCAATAAGCGATGAACAAATTATGGAATTCATTAAAATATACGATCGCTCGTCTAATTTGCTTATTAAAACAAGTTCTAAAACTGGAGAAAACGTTGAAAACGTAATTACTAACCTAATCAATCTAATTTATAGTAGGGTGACAAAGTAATGTCTAAACAAAAGATTTTTTCAGAGTATTGTGAAATATGTAAAACTACAATCAAACATCCAATTACGAAAGAACAATTACATCCTAGGGGCGGAGGTCTGTATTCTGGTATATTTCTTCACAAGGGTAAAGAAAGTGAAGAAATTCACGCATCACTTAGCTATTTCGACAATGATCTTGCACATAGGGGAACAGAGGGTTCAAAATTACTTCAGACTGATCTCTCACTTGAACATCTAAAACCAAGTGCTTTATTAGACTTAAAAGATGAAATAGAACTCAAGCAAGACATCAAGATGTTTTATGAGTGGCTAATTAATGAGTATATTTACTATTATAAAAGTATAAAACTGGCAACAATGAAACAAGTTATCCCAATGCTAGAAGAAATTCTAAATAATTTAAAACCACAAACCAATATATATAACAATTTTGAATTAATCTCTGAAAAAACGAGCGATAAGATTATTTGCGATTTAGAAACGAAAGAGACACAACAAATTAAAGCCGGAGAACTTAAAAAAGCCTATCAAACACTTTTTAATCAAATTAGGTGGCGGTTTAGGGATGATGATGAACATGATGCTTTCGAATCGTCAAAAAAATTGGGATTCAAAATGGTTACATTATGGAGAGATTTACTAAAATTTGGCGTTTCTGAAGATATGTTTCGATCATTAGAAGTCTTATTGACACTTCGAGATTTTTCTGATACATGAAATAAAGAAAATGAAATTCTGTATTACTTTAGCTTTACGCTCTTGTAGTAGACTATTCAAAAATTTTTACCTATTCAAAGTCGTCTATATTCTATGAAGGATACACGTGTCAAAGATTAGATTTTGCAATTAACGTCAATGATTTGTGTTTTTGTTCTTTAAATAACACATATACCCCCAACACAAAGTTCTAGAGTAAAAGAATCTATTGTTTGGTGGATCTTAGATATTGAAAATACATGAAATGTTAGTATTGTCTTCACTAAGTAACATACGAAGAGGGAAATGCCTTACTACCTAATAACGTTTTCCTAGAGTTGTATTAGCACAAATACGGTTTGAAATGAGAAGCAATTTACCAGAAGATTTTTATCTTACCTTTGGGTGGATTACTTATAAGAGGTTATAGCTTTGATTGACGTTTTTTTGGTCTTAGATGAGACTGGCGTGCCCCTTTGTCAAACAAGATCTCCTGATGCCATTTGGAATGACAGTTTAGCCGCTGGAATCTTATCAGCAATAGATGAAGTCAGTTCGGTCTATTGGCAAGGTGATATATTATCACGACTTGAATTCCGTGAAAAACAGCTCTATCTTCTCCGCGATACTAATAAAAGTCGCACATTTGTGCTTGTTACTACTATTAGTGTTCCTCATGAAATTGCAGAGTCATGCCTCAACGAAATGAGCGAGAAATTTGCAGTTGTTTGTCTAGAAAAACATTCTGGTGGACTTGTAACTTCTAGAAGTTTAAACGAAAGTTACCAACAAATAGGACATGAACTATTACAAGAATGGAATGCAAGGGCACGTAAAATAGCGCTCCAGAGTGGTGAACCTTACTACCAAGCCCTGTATGCCTATGATGAACTCAAAGACAGGGAAAAATCCTCTTTCATATTAGATAAGACAATTCTCCGAGTACTCTGTGATGCTGGCACACTTTCATTACGTGATCTAAGACAACGAATAGCGACCTTTGAAGAAATGCTTGGAGAACGAATTGACATCCCACAACTACAATCAATTTGTGAGCGTTATGTAAATGACGGATTAATTAAAAAACTTTAAGGAGAGTATTTTATGGATTTATTTAAGTTCTTTAGAAGGAAGGATCTCAGTAGAAATTATTTGAATCGGATGGTAATCGGCTTAGGAGTCGGACTCGTCAAGTCAAGAACTCACATATTAAATTCTGATTTTGGTCCGCAGGGTTCCATGGATGTGCTAGCAACTTGGATGGGGCAAGAAGTTGCCAAAGAACTGTTGTATCAAAAGAAAATTAGCACCAATACTTCTAAGAGTGATGTTATTGAAAAAATCCTTGATGAGGTACGAATTGCAGAGGATCTTGAAATTTCCTTTGATAACAACTCAGCTCATATTGCAGTTCAAAACTGTCTTATTTGCCCACGGCGAGTTGGTGGTTATGACCTTGAGGGACATACTGCCTGCCCAGTAGGAGGAATAATACGAGGTGCTATCAATTTGGTGACTGGTAAGAGTCCTCAAGTTAAACGCATCAGCTTACGTCCAGCAGAAGTTTGCCAAATAGATTTTGACCTTAATTGAGTACATTACACAAATCTTCAGAGTTTAAAATTGACTGGGATGAATCCCGCTTATACTAGACAAATAACTTACCATAAAGTCTTCACGGTAACTTAAATTTCTATATTTTTGATTTTTTCTTGATTTTACTATTATAAGTATCTTCCATAAACATCCATAGCTGCTGCTACTGCAGATCCAGGTTTTGTTTTAAACCCAAATATAGATAATGTTTTTTCTAAGGCTGCTAGTGTGGGTATTACATAAAACTGTGACGCTGTCACACCCATATGTCCAATTCTAATACCTTCAAGACCAATTAAATTTTTCATAAGTGAAACCATAATATTGAACTTCTCCTCAATAAATCGTCTAAGATCGATTTCACTAATTCCTTCTGGCAATAACAAAGCTGTAACGGTATCAGAAGCGATTTCTTCTTTGGGCAAGCACTTTAAACCAAGTGCTCGAATTCCCTCGCGGACTGCTTTACCTGAAATTGCGTGTCTTTTATATCTATTCTCAAGTCCTTCTTCTAGCGCTAACTCAATAGCTTTTCTTAGTGCAAGTACCACTGAAGTTGGCACAGACGCAGGAAATGGATGTCCTATTTCTGTCAACTCTTCGATGTATTCCTCCCATACATTTAGATTCATATATCTGCCTCTAATGGGATGTTTTCTGTTTTTAGCTACTTCCCACGTTTTTTCACTGATCATTACTGGAGTAACGCCCATAATACTACCTAGTGCTTTACTTGCATAGCCAACGCATACATCAATGTTCCAATCATCACATCGAAGTTCCATTCCACCAAAAGATGAAATTGCATCAACGGCATACAATATCCCATTATTTTTTGCTATTTCACCTATTTCTTTTACTGGATTTACTACAGCTGTTGATGTTTCATTATGAACTAGGAAAATTGCTTTAATATCTTCTTCTTTGCATTTTTCCTTTATCGAATTAACATCAGCAGCTTCTCCGAAATTCTTCGTTATAACCACAGGCATCCTTTCATATAATTCAACTACCTTTCCGTATAATTCTCCAAAAAATCCATTATGGACAACAATTGCTTTATCACCTGGTTCAATTAAGTTTGCAACGGACAGTTCTAAACCTAAACCTCCAGGTCCAGCAAGAATAATAACTGATTGTTTTGTGTTAAAGAGTTTCTTAAGTTGTTGGCAAGTATCTTCATATATCTCTCCCCATTCTTTTCCGTAATGGGGCATAACTGGTTGTGATAATACATTTAAAACTTCAGGATGAGCCTCAGAAGGTCCCGGAATCATTAAAATCTTTTTATCTTGCATAGATCATACCTCTAATTACATCTATGTTCTATCAAAGAAGACATATGAGCTCACATTCGTTATCTTTAAAAGCATTGTTATTTCTAGCAATTAGAAAGATTTATATATGTCCTAACTGCCTTTTGCTAGCTAGGTGAAAAAAATGGGGTATCGTGTTTGGATCCTTAAGTTATAGATCTTCTATTTTTCAAACAATATCATGTACCCCGCAGAAACAACTTAACCTAATTTTGAAGCTAATTTCTCGTTTTTTGCCTTGGTGGCACTGGTTCTAAGCTCTCCTCAGTATAGAGCTTCTTTTATAATTTCTATGGAGAGGATTTTATGGAAATATGTAATTCGATTGAAATGGTTGTAAATAATGAAAACTTAGCAGAAAATAATGCAAAATCAGTAATGAGGACAATTATGTCAGGGGATGCAACCCCCGCTCAAATAAGTGCATTTTTAATCGCTCTTAGGATGAAAGGTGAAACAATCGAAGAAATATCGGCTTTCGCTTCTATTATGAGAGAATTTTGTACGCAAATTAATCCGACAGTGGGCAATAGGATGTTAGTAGATACATGTGGCACTGGCGGTGATAGAATTAATACGTTCAACATATCAACTATTGCATCATTTGTGATTTCTGGAGCTGGAATACCCGTAGCCAAACATGGAAATCGAGCGGTCTCTAGTAAATGTGGCAGTGCAGATTTACTGGAAGGTTTGGGTGTTAACATAAACGCGTCAGCTGAAATAGTCAGGCACTGCATAGAAAAAATTGGCATAGGTTTCATGTTTGCACCGCTTTTTCATCCTGCAATGAAATATGCAATGCCATCTCGACGCGAAATAGGTATAAGAACAGTTTTTAATATCTTAGGTCCCCTTACAAACCCCGCAAATGCTAAAGCACAGATATTAGGAGTATACACTCCCTATTTGACTGAAAAAATGGCTAAAGTTCTGAATATGCAAGGAGTAGATCATGCTCTTGTTTTTCACGGACTTGATGGGCTTGATGAGATTGGTAGTACATGCGAGACACAAATTTCGGAATTAAATGATGGATATGTAGAAACGTATACTGTCACACCAGAGGATTTCGGAATTAAACGCGCAAAACTATCTGAAATTCAAGGAGGGGATCTTGTCAAAAATATTGAAATTTGTTTTCAGATCTTAAGAGGAAACAATGGTCCAATGCGTGATATAGTTTTGCTGAACGCATCAGCAGGCATTTTTGTAGGAGGAAAGGTGGAAAACATAGCAGAGGGAATCGAAGTTGCAGAAGAGGTAATAGATTCTGGGGTTGCTTTTAGGAAGCTAAAGGAATTGGTTAGAGGATCAAAAGGATCTCTTAGCGTATTTGAAGACTTGGAGGCTAAATATTGAATATTTTAGAAAGAATAGTGCGAGATACAAAAAGAAGGATAGACAACGAATTTTCGGGATATTCCTTTTCCAATACATCAAGTCATCAACGAAGAAGTTTAGTCAATGCAATCAAGCTAGCTAAGCCAACAAAGATACCAATAATTTCTGAACTTAAGCCGGCATCCCCTTCTGAAGGCATTATCCTGGAAAAATATGAACCCACAGAAATAGCCGGTGCAATGATAAGAGGAGGTTGTGTAGGGATAAGTGTTCTTACAGAAGAGCAATATTTCAAAGGCCATTCGGAAAATCTCAGAAAAATACGCCAAAATATAGCTGTACCCGTTTTAATGAAAGATTTCATAATTGATGAGCGACAAATTCATAAAGCTGCTGAAATAGGCGCTGATGCTGTTTTATTAATTCCTTCTATATGTCCTTTTGAATATTTTATTGACTTAGTTGAATCCTATGGGATGGAAGCACTAGTTGAAGTTCACAACAAAGACGAAGTAAAAGAAGTTATGGATAATAACATTAAACTGATAGGGATAAATAATAGAGATCTTACCAGCATGAAAGTAAATTTAGAAAATACAAGACTTCTAGCACCACTTATTCGTGAATATAATGAAAATACAGTAATCGTTAGTGAAAGCGGGATAAACTCCCATGAGGATGCTAAATATGTTATTTTTCAAGGAGCAGATGGAGTACTCGTGGGAACTTCGATTTTGAAAAGCGATGACATTTCCATTAAGATACAAGAAATCGCTGGAGGAATAAGTCCTTGAAAGTTAAGATCTGTGGCATTAAAAGCATTCAAGACGCCTTATTTACTGCAAAAAGTGGTGCAGATGCTATAGGATGTATTGTTAACATCTCTAGAAGTCCAAGAAATGTTGATATTGATCAGGCTAAAAAAATATTTGATTCTTTACCCCCATTTGTGTCATCTGTAGCTGTTTTGCATCCAAAGAATATGGAAGATATTATAAATTCTATCAATAGGCTTCAGCCTTCTGCAGTTCAAATACATGGAAATAACCTGAAATTTCATGAAATTGAAAAATTATCAAAGATAATGAAGCAAACTAAATTAATTCAATCACTTGCTATTGATATAAGCACAGGAAGAACTAATTGTGTTGATTCTGATCCATTAAAGGTTGCATTAAAACTTTCAAAAGTCGTAGCAGCTATTCATATCGACAGTTCAGTTAATGGTGCTTCTGGCGGTACGGGGAGATGTTTCAATTGGAGCATTGCCAAAACTATCAAAGACCAAGTTAATGTGCCAATTATCTTGGCTGGTGGTTTAAACCCTAGTAATGTGGCAGAAGGAATAACTTATGTTAAACCTTTTGCAGTTGATGTTTCTAGTGGCGTGGAAGAACGTCCTGGAGTAAAGTCGTATCAAAAAATTCGTGAGTTCATACAAAGATCAAAGGAGGCATGAAAATTAAAGAACATTTTGATTATTATGGAAAATTTCCTGATAATTTAGGGCATTTTGGAGAGTTTGGTGGAAGATACGTTCCAGAACTCTTGATTCCAATTCTTGAAGAATTGGAAAATTCTTTTAACATATTATATGATTCTGAAGAATTTCAACAGGAACTATCTTCTCTCTACCAGAACTATGCAGGACGCCCAACTCCGCTTTACTTTTGCGAAAGAATTTCAGAGGAATTTAATTGCAAAGTTTATTTTAAAAGGGAAGATTTGGTTCATGGAGGCGCACATAAACTCAATAATACACTTGGGCAAGCATTACTTGCAGCAAAAATGGGAAAAAAGCGTTTAATTGCGGAAACTGGGGCGGGTCAACATGGTTTTGCTACTGCCATTGCTGGTGCTAAATTAGGACTTAAAACAGAAGTCTATATGGGGGCAAAAGATGTCGAGCGTCAACAACTTAATGTTCTTAGAATGAAGCTTCTTGGCGCTAAAGTCATTCCTGTTCATTCAGGAAGCCAGACTCTCAAAGATTCAATTAATGACGCGTTAAGGGACTGGATCACAAACATACAAAATACGTTTTATGTTATAGGCTCAGTTGTTGGCCCACATCCATATCCAATTATTGTGAGAGAATTCCAGAGAGTGATAGGCAAAGAAATTAAAAACCAGATCATGAAAATAGAAGGAAGGCTTCCAGACGCTATTATAGCCTGCATTGGTGGTGGGTCAAACGCAATGGGAGCCTTTTATGATTTCATAGAAGACGGTTCAGTTGAATTAATAGGTGTTGAGGCTGGTGGAAAAGGGCTGGAAGGAAACAAACATGGGGCTTCTCTTTTTGCAGGTACTAAAGGAATCTTACATGGCTCCTTAACCTACATCTTACAGGATAGTTTTGGACAGATTAATGAATCGCATAGCATTTCTGCAGGACTAGATTATCCAGGTGTGGGTCCAGAGCATGCTTTGCTCGAAGAACTTGGTCGTCTTAAACTTGGTTCAATACTTGATGAAGAAGCGATTGAGGCTTTAAAATTCTGTAGCACTTTGGAGGGTATTATTCCCGCACTAGAATCTTCTCATGCAATAGCGTATGCAATGAAAACATCACATCTCTATGATAAGGACGATATAATTATAATTAATCTCTCAGGATCTGGTTCAAAGGATCTTGGAATAATACAAGCCTATTTGTAAGGAGGTAAAACATTGTCAAGGCTTAATAATACATTTACAACTTTGCAAAAAAGGAATGAAAAGGCATTTATTCCATATATAACGCTCGGTGACCCGTCTCCAGAGTTTTCTCTGAAGTTAATTAGAAAATTGCAGGAAAATGGTGCAGATATTATAGAACTTGGAATTCCGTTTTCAGATCCAATCGCTGATGGACCAACTATCCAAGCATCTTCGATGAGAGCTTTAAAAGCGGGTATGACAACTGATCTAGCATTCAAGTTAGTTAAAGAGATTAGAAACACTCTAGAGATTCCGCTTGTCTTTTTAACCTACTATAACATCATTTTTCAAAGAAATGTGCAAAGATTTTTCACGGATTGTTCAGATGTCGGCATTGACGGAGTAATTGTTCCGGATCTACCTATTGAAGAAGCAGAGCACGCTTTAAAGGCTGCAAATGCAAATAATGTTGATATAATTTTCACAATTGCCCCAACTACCGTCACTAATCGTTTAAATAAGATATTAAAGCATGCTAATGGATTTCTTTATTTAGTTGGCCTACTTGGAACAACTGGCGCTAGAATGTCGCTTTCAAATCTTACTAAGACAACATTAGAGAGAATACAGCCACTTACAAAGGATAGAATTCCTGTTTCAGTAGGATTTGGTATTTCAAAGCCAGAACACGTTAAAGAGTTGAACCGTGCTGAAGCTGATGGTATTATTGTAGGATCTGCTATTATAGACCTGCTTGCTAAAAATTTAACTGACGAAGATATTGCACTTGAAAAAATAAGTGAATTTACTGCTACAATGAAAGCTATGACACTTCCTAATGCCTTAACATGAAGTTTTAATAAGAATAAGAAGAAAGGAGAGTTGATTGAGCTGCAATTTGATATGCACATTAAGCATTTAGGCGACGGATACGATATCTTCAATCTGTTTAAGTTTTTAATCGATGATTTGGAACCACGTTATTATTTTCTTCTTGAATCAGTAGATGAACTTAGCACAGAGCCATTGTTCTCTTTTATTTGCTTAGAACCAAATTACATCTTAGAAATAAATGACGGCCATAAGACAGAAGAAATATTGACAGAACAAGGTGCAAAAATTTTAGATGATTTAAATTCATTGAAATTAAGAGATAACGGCGATAGACTTTTTGATGATCGCAGTGATTATAGAATTGAGGCCCTTGATATACTGTCACAGCATTTCCCATCGAACACCTCCAGTTTCCCTGAAATCTTTCCAAGACGTGTGATGTGCGGAGGATATTTGGGATATTTAGGCTACGACATTGTCGCCCCTGTGGTAGGGTTCAAAAGTACAGCTAAAACTCCCGATATTATGATGGGGATGCATACAAAGGTATTGATTTACAACCATAAAACACAAGCACTGTTCCTTATTGATAATAGCTTCAACAAGTACGAACCCGATTTAAAACTTGAAAATTCAATTCGTAAATTTAAGGAAAAGCACAAGTATCAAAAATTTTCAAATTTAGAAGATACATATCCAGAAATTGACTTTGACGTTGATGAGTTTCCATCGAATATTGCACAATCGAAATTTTCTGATATGATTGAAAAGACCAAAGACTATATTCTCGAAGGAGATATTTTTCAAGCCGTCATTTCGAGAAAGGTCTCAGTTCCCTCGTATGGGGATGATTTAAGCATATATGGGGCTTTAAGAAAACTTAATCCCAGTCCATATATGTACTATCTCAATTTTGAAGAGTTCCGAATAATCGGAAGTAGTCCTGAGGCACTGGTCACAAATGATCAAAACACTATTTACACTGTTCCTATTGCTGGTACTCGAAGGAGAGGAAAAACGCCTAATGATGAAATAAGAATGGAGAATGAGTTAATAAATGATCCCAAAGAGATAGCAGAACACTTAATGCTTGTTGATTTAGCAAGAAACGATTTAGCGAAAATTTCCCTTCCTGGAACAGTTCACCCTACTAATTTTATGAAAATACGGAAATATCGTAATGTAATGCATATTGTAACAAATCTTCAAAGTAAAATGCAGCATGGTCTAACATCTTTTGACTTAGTTAAAAGCATGTTTCCTGCTGGAACAGTTTCTGGTGCTCCCAAATTGAGAGCAATGGAAATTATCCAAGAAGTTGAAGTTGATAATAGGGGGGCTTATGCAGGAGCAGTAGGATATTTTTCATTGAATGGTGATTGTGATTTGGCAATAACAATCCGTAGTCTATATTTATTGAACAAAACAGTTACTGCACAGGCTGGAGGAGGCATAGTTGCTGATTCTGATCCACGTTTGGAATGGATCGAAACAAAAAATAAGCTTAGAAGTTTGTTAACAGCGGTAAAAATGGCGGAAGTGTTACAATGAAGATATTGATCATTAACAACAAAGACAGTTTTGTATATAACCTTGTAGATTATGTATCTCGGATAGCTCAATGCAATGTAACAATAGTTCCTAATACCTTTTCGTTGAATCTTATAGAAGAACTGAAACCTACTCGAATAATAATTAGTCCTGGTCCTGGCCATCCCCAACAAACAGGTAATGTTATCCCACTGATCAAAAAATATTACAAAAGGATTCCAATTTTGGGAGTTTGCTTAGGTCATCAGGCAATAGCGGAGGCATTTGAAGCGGATGTTAAAAAAGCAAAGGTAGGACCTAGACATGGAAAAATCTCCAATATTTTTCATGATGGCAAGACAATATATCAAGGAATTCCAAAGCCTTTTGAAGGGATGCGATATCATTCTCTTGAAGTTGTAGAAGATTCACTGCCTGATTGCTTAGAGATATCGTCTATAGCAGATGATAAAACAATTATGGGGATTCGACATAAAAACGCACCACTAGAAGGAGTACAATTCCACCCTGAGTCGATTTCAACGAATGAAGGATTAGATATCCTTAAAAATTTTGTAAAGATCAATTTTTCAGAGAAAGCAGAAACAATGGCGTATGCATAATTCCACAAAAATAAGCTATCTTCCACTTTTTTATAATGAGCCTTTGAAAATCACGTTTTTAGGTTTAATTATGACTTGCTTTTCTCCTGTTTCTACAAAACCCAGTTTATACAATTCTATTTCATTTTTTTCTGTAATTCGTCTTATTGTTTCTTCATCATCTTTGGGTGCAATCAATGTAATAAAAACGCCCATGTTCCATACTTGGTAGTTTTCCGAGTCAGAAACATTGAAGCCAAATTCTTTGCCAAATTCAATCAGAGACTGAAATAATATAGGCGGCTCTGGCACTTTTTCTATGACATACGAAAAAGGAAATCTAGCACGCGCTATCTTTTTCCATCCATGCCCGGTTATTGGCGCAATATAATGCAAGTTGACTCCTTTATCAAGCATTTCAATCACGGGGCGTACGTAGATCGGTGTTGGTGTCAATAATTCTAGGCCTAATTCTCTACCATTAGGTAATTTTGTAAAATAGCCTTCAGGTAATTTTTCAGCAATAGTTCTTGCCTTTGAAACACCATTTGAGCATATTCCACCGCTGGGAAGGCCATAGATACAATCTCCACTTTTTATCTTCTGACCATACATAAAACGACTTTTTGGCTTAATAATACCAACAGAGGCACCAGCTAAATCTAGGGTTTCAGGATACACTACATTTTGCAAGGTAGGGGTTTCACCACATGGTATAGCGCAACCTGCTAGTTCTGCAGCAACTTTAAAACCATATAGTAATTCATCTACCCTTTCAAGATCTTTGAACCAATTAGAATCTCCTGCTGTTATCAAATCTCCATAAGCAATTGGGTCTGCACCTACTGCTAATAAATCGATAAGAGACATGGCTACAGTATCTTGTCCAATAAACCGATAAGCTTCTTTAGCCTTCATTTTATCTGCAATTTCTTTTTTATCAGTTAATTCTTGATATATTCTATCTGCAATCACATTTTTTGTTCCGAGTCCCTCAACATTAAACGCTAACATAAAATCATAATCAAGGAAATCCAATACAGCTGCGGTTTCACCAACGGGGGCGACTCTTATTCTTAATCTATCTTCAATTGTTCCAAATGTTGATTGAAATAATTCTAAAGCTTTCCTTTTAACTGGATCTAAAATATCGTAATCCACTACGTCTGAATATCGCATTTTCATCTCATCTAACTAAATTAAATGCTCTCTTACGTATTCAATTCCATTTCTTGATATTTGTATACCTGGTCCTTCGCTAGGTAATTTCCCTTCAATTTTCAATCTATGCCATTTAGGATGATTATAAGGTGACCAAAATGCCTCTCTATGTGGCATTAATCCAAAAATTCTTCCTGTTGGATCACAAATCCCAGCAATAGCCATATCAGAGCCGTTTGGATTATTGGGATATTCCATAGTAGGTTTTCCATCAATTGGATCCGCATAAAATAAGACTATTTGGTCACTATTATTTAATTCATCTAAAACAGATGGATCAGTCCTAATCTTTCCTTCACCATGTCTAACCGGAAGGAAGATGTTTTCTATACCTTTTGTCCAAATGCAATTTGAATCTTTGTTTACGCTAAGATGAACCCATCTGTCTTCAAATTTTCCAGAATCATTGTAAATTAACGTAATTCTTTGAGTTTTATAATCACCATCAAATCCGGGTAAGAGTCCGGCTTTTACCAACGTCTGAAAGCCGTTACATACCCCAATTATAAGTTTACCAGCTTGAATGAACTCTTGAAGTTCTTCTTCTAAATTATATCTTAATCTATTTGCGTGTATTATACCAGCAGTAATATGATCTCCATCTACAAAACCACCGATAAGATCAATTACATGATATTCTCTTAGCATTTTCGGTTTATTTATTAAGTCGTTGATGTGAACTTTATCTACTTCAGCACCCAGTAATCTGTATATGTAAACCGTTTCTTCTTCACAATTTAATCCATATCCAACTGGAACTAAAACTCTTGGTTTCATCTTAACGACCTAAAGTGCTTTTCCATGCTTTCTTTAAATTGTCTAAATCTGAATCGATCATATACTTTCCATTTAATCCTTTAATCTTCAGTCTTTTATCTTGGATAACAATTCCTATCTGTGAATAAATATTATCTCCCATTATTCTTTCAAATTCTTCCTTTTTTTCAGTTGAAACTGTTATGATGAATCTACTATTCGATTGTGAATATAATATGAAATCATCTCTTTTCTTCCCTTCATAAGGAACTTTCGTTAATTCGATGTCCATTCCATAGCCACCAGCAAAAGCAGTTTTTGCTAGTGCTATACCTAAACCTCCTATCGTTGGAGTGTGTACAGAATTTAGAAGCTCTAGTTCAGTTGCATCACTAATACTTTGATAGATCTTTTTTGCACGTATAGCGTCAACTTTAGGAGCATTATTTCCTAAGTATCTTTTATCTCGAAGTTTTTCTCCCATGTAAGAATAATATTCAGAGCCACCTAACTCATCAAGAGTCAAACCCACAACATACACTAAATCATCTGGTTTCTTTACATCCATTGTTACAGTTTTGCTAATGTCATTTATTTTGGCTCTTGCAGAGAACATTAGTGTAGGTGGAATCGAAATTATTCTTTCTACTTCTGTTCCATTATCTGTCTCTCTTAGTTTCCAAACGTTTTTCATACTATCTTTTCCAGAAATACAAGGAATTTTAAACGCTTTACAAAAATCAGCTAAGGATTTATTTGCCCGAACTAATTGAGCGAGTTTATAGTTGCCGTCTTCAGAATCTAACGTGGAAATATTCCAACAGAAATTATCTAAACCATAAAACACAGTATCTTTGCTAGGTAGTTTACCCCCAACTGCGATAATTCTTCTAACTGCCTCATCTATGATTGATGCAGTCATATGATACGTATCAAGCTCAGAATAATAAGGGTTCTTCCCTTCAGCTACTGCTAAGCCTTCCATACTGCCATATTCAAGGAAGGAGACTGTTGCGTCACTGGGTACATCACATTGCTCCCCCACTAGTAACTTGATAACACTTAGTCCCTTAACTTCATGATCATATTGTCGAATTTTTTCTTCCTTAGAACATATGTTCAAGCGTTTCAACATCTCTTCTAAAGTCTCATTCATATTGGGAGGTTGTTCAAACTCAGGCTCTTCATATATTGGTCTTTTCCATAGTGCTTCTAGTTCCATTTTTGGTAAACCGTCATGTAAAAATTTCATATCAAGATAAGCGACTGTCTTATTACCATAAGTCACATGAAATTTTCCAGAGTTTTCAAAAAATCCAAGAACTGTAGATTCTACACTTCTTTTTTTAGTTAGTTCCAGAAATTGCCCGATTTTATCAGATTCAACTGCTAATGTCATTCTTTCTTGTGATTCTGATACTAATATTTCCCATGGGTCTAATCCTTGATATTTCAATGGAACCTTCTTTAAATCAAATTTACATCCGTTACAATATCTAGCCATCTCTCCAATAGAAGAAGATAAGCCACCCGCACCGTTATCTGTAATACATTTGTATAGTCCTAAATCTCGGGCTTCTAATATGAAATCACTCATTTTTTTCTGTGTAATTGGGTCACCGATTTGAACAGCTTGAACAGGAGATTCTTTATCAAGTTCTGCTGAAGAAAATGTCGCACCATGTATTCCATCCTTTCCCACTCGCCCTCCAACCATAATTATCAAATCACCATGATCGACTTTCTTCAGATGGGACGCTTCACCATTAATCTCAACTGGCATGATACCAATTGTACCACAATAGACGATTGGTCTAAACATGTATCTCTTATCAAAAAACTCCCAGCCACTTACTAAAGGAATGCCACTTTGATTTCCACCATCGATTACTCCTTTATGGACTCCATCTCTGATTCTTTTTGGATGTAAGACGCCTGCTGGCACTTTTTTAGTGTATGGACTTCCAAAACAGTAGCCGAATACATTAAACATTAATTTAGCGCCTTTTCCAGTTCCTAGCGGGTCTCGGTTTACTCCAACTATTCCTGTAATAGCGCCACCATAAGGTTCTAGAGCTGAAGGAGAATTATGCGTCTCAATTTTATCTACGACCAACAATCTGTCATTAAACTTTACCACACCTGCGTTATCATGAAAGGAAGACGCAACCCATCCTAATTCATCACCTATCTTGTTACTTGGGTTTCTTATGTAAGTGTTGAATAAACTGTCAATAAGTTCTGTCTTACCAGTTTCTTCGTCTTTGTAGTAAATAATTGAGTTGAATATTTTGTGTTTGCAGTGTTCAGACCATGTTTGAGCTAAGCATTCTAATTCAGCATCCGTAGGTTTGTCCCAGAATGCTTTATCCAGTCCTATTCTTTGTCTTTCGGTGATTACATCTTCTTTGTCATAGTATTCTTTTATCGCCGTCATTTCTTCTAAACTTAAAGCAAGAACGCCTTCATTACTTATCTTAATGAGTTCTTCGTCACTGACATCCAAATTATATGCGTTTATGTTGATATCTTGTTTACCTTTGATTTTCGGAGAAGTAAATTCCAGTTCTTCGTTCTTCATTTGGTCAAAACTAACTATTTTTATGTCTTCTATGATTGGGTTTGAGAGAAGTTTTAAACCAATTCTTTCAACATCGTTCTTAGTTAGATCCTTACTATTAATCAAATATTGGGTGGCAGTCCACACACTCTCATTATCTTTCAAGTTTCTATGAAGTATTGCAGGGATTGCTATATTTTTTGAAGTATTACCCACATTATCGGTTACCCCTGGTTTATAACTTACTTCAATAAGCCAATCAAAATTATCATCTTCGCATAGGTATTCTGTAATTGCATCTATGAAAAGATCTCTTTTTAATAGTTCCAGTTCTTTCTCAGATAAACTAGCATCAATTGAGAAAACCTTTCTTGTTACCACAGAATTGATGTTAAAATTAAACTGACTCTTAATTTCTTTTTTTGTAGTTTCGCCTAATACGTCTTTTTCGCCTGGTTTTGAGCCAACTCTTATTCTGAAAATCATTAGATTACCACACTAAATTAAGTCTGATGGAATTTGATAATCCACTGCACCATGAACTCCTATACTTCTTTCTGCATTTCTGTTTCCCCACAAACCACAGGCGTTTAAGTCTTTGCCATTTAAATATGCAGCTAAAAACCCTGCAGAATAAGCATCACCCGCTCCAGTAGTATCTATTACTTTTACAGGTCGAGACGTTATGAAATGTTCTTCATTTTCACTAAAAACGCATGAACCTTTTT
>Ga0209427_10004059_pt1 | contig 17009 bp, 12 predicted proteins | sample DeeMarSWOR136_30_FD_187465 | JGI IMG/M metagenome (GOLD analysis project Ga0209427, IMG submission 187465) | Marine sediment microbial communities from White Oak River estuary, North Carolina - WOR-1-36_30 (SPAdes) (version 2) | ecosystem: Environmental > Aquatic > Marine > Intertidal zone >...
TGAGATGGACAAAAATGTACCATCAGTTCGGTTTTTTAATCCATGCTATGTTCATTTGGGGTTATCCGGCTAAAAAAGGCTCAGCTCTCTGGTTAAATGTCAAAGAAAGAACGAAGAGGTTTAAAAAATTTATTCGCCAAGCCCATCTAGATACTGTTCAAATCTTACGAGCAATTCCCTTAGTAGGCACTGAGTTACGGACCAGATTATCAAAAGAGAATAGGCTATTTTCGTTAGAATTATTGCCTTGGGAGAAGTATGATGGGAATTATGTGTGTTTTCAACCAGATGATATGAGTCTGCGTGAGCTTCAGGAAATACCAACAAAGTTAATGAAAGGGTTTTATGATCCAATGAGCTTCATCAGAATCGGGTTAAAAACAGTAGCGTTTCCTATTGATTATCTAGTCAGAGGATGGGACAATTGGTATCGTGGTTGGCGTAATGATCTTAGGAAATATGGGGGTTATCTCTTCATCAAGGGATGGCTCAAGCGTTATCATCGAGATAATTTCGTAGAGAAACTAGAAAAAATGCATGCCTTTCGAGATCAAGCTAAAGAACAATAAAAAATATACTATATCCTGTGGCTTAGGTGTATCCCCAAAAACTTTACCATACTACCATCAATGGAATCCGCTTATAGCACTTCAGACTTAAATATACATTATGTAACCTGCGTAAACCCTACTTTCAACTATACTTGCCATAGCATGGGTAATCTCACTACCACAACTTTCATTTGGTAGTGTACACTTCTTGATTTCCCTGTTTCAATCAAACACCTGTCAGATGAAGTATAGATTTTCAATTCACAGATGACCATAGAGTTTCAAAAATTATGTACGTAGGTGAGGTGAGGGTTTCAATAGGTTTTGACCCCCATGGGGGGTTTTAGTTTTCTATACAAAAGAAAAGAGCTTGGAAAACTCCCAGCTCTTTCTGCTACCATTTTGCTACCATAACAAGCCAAAACAACATGTAACTAGGTGGAAGATAGAATTAAAAAATGCTTATTTTCTTTGCTCTTGTTTCATCTTGTTTCATCTTGGTAGGGTAGGGAACCAACTCTTAATCAGTAGGTCGCAGGTTCGACTCCTGCACGGCCCACCAGAAACTTTTCTTTATGCAGGTAGTTAGTCTACGTCGGCTGACTGCCTCTTTTTTTGTTTTTGTTATTGTGTGTGAAACTTTTCCATAATATGATGAGATCATCTAGAATTTGGCAAACTGTTAAAATAAAAATGATTGTATTTTAATTAGTTAATTAATCTCAGGGAAATGTAAATTCGGGGAAACTGATTTTTAATCAGTAGGTCGAAGGTTTGATTCTCTTTTAGTTCATGGAAGACTAAAAAGAAGTAAATTAACTTCTTACACATTTTGACTTCGGATTGGGCATTGTCATATGACTATATTGTTTTTTCCGTAAAACCTTGATTGCGGTTAGATCTTTTAAGATGTATGTTTTAGATAATGTTTACCTAATAAAGATTTTTTGTTATAAATAAGGCTGTTAAAGGATCTATTAAGGGTTAGTGTTAGAAGCTTATATAATAATGAGGTAAGTGTGAAAGATATTAAAGAAATTGATTCTTTAATCGTTGCCGCAGAAAAGAAACTTTCAGAACTTGATGAGCAACAAAAAGTATTCCAGAACCAACTAAATGAGTTAAAACATAAGAGAGAGATCCTCATCAGGCAAACCGAATATGATGCATCCCTGCGGGCAAAAAAACCTTCGGTAACAATCCACTCTTCTGAAGGTGAAAAGATATCTCTTTTTCGATCTTTATTTAGAGGACGGGAAGATGTATTTGCTAGAAGGTTTGAAAGTTTAAGAACTGGGAAGAGCGGTTATCAGCCTTGTTGTCGTAACGAATGGGTTAAGGGGATCTGCCGGAAACCAGAGATCAAATGTAATGACTGTGATAATCGTAATTTCTTACCTATAACCGACGAGACAATTAGGTGTCACTTGTCGGGTGTAGACTCATATAAAAAATCAACTCATGATTTTACTATCGGCATTTACCCACTTTTGCACGATGAGACCTGCTGGTTTCTGGTAATTGACTTTGATAAAGAATCTTGGATGGACGATGTTACTGCTTTTATGAAGACATGTGAATCTTACAATATTCCCACTGCGCTTGAGCGTTCCCGATCGGGTAGAGGCGGTCATATATGGATATTTTTTTCTGAATCAATTAAAGCAAGCGTGGCCAGAAAGCTGGGAACATTACTTATTACTGAAACCATGGAGCAACGCCCTGGCATTGGACTTGATTCTTATGATCGCTTCTTTCCCAGTCAAGACACTCTACCCCAAGGAGGTTTTGGGAATCTAATAGCGCTTCCCCTTCAGAAAAAACCAAGAGAAAAAGGTAACACCCTCTTTCTAGATAAGAATTTTATTCCATATGAAGACCAATGGGCGTTTTTGTCGTCCATACGAAGGATGGATTATAATGATATAAAAGTGATTCTTGATAGTACCTCACACCGTGGAGACATTATTGGTGTAAGAACGGTTATTACCGAAGAAGATGAAATCTTGCCATGGTTGGAGACTCCTTCAAGACACAAAAAGGAGTCCCCTATTTCTGGACTACTGCCCAAAACTATTCAATTGGTACTGGGTAATCAGTTATATATTGAAAAGAGTGTTCTACCTCCCGCATTACGAAATAGACTGATTCGTCTTGCAGCCTTCCAGAATCCTGAGTTCTATAAAAAGCAGGCGATGCGCCTTCCCACTTATGGCAAACCTCGTATTATACATTGTTGCGAGGATTTTCCGAATCATATTGGATTGCCAAGGGGGTGCCTTGAAGAGGTCAAAGATCTGCTCCACGCACTCAATATTGAAACGCAAGTTGTTGATGGACGTTTTGCAGGAATACCAATAAACTGCCGATTCACTGGCGAACTCAGGCCAGAGCAGGAGTTGGCAGCTGAAGAAATGCTTAATCATGATATTGGAGTTCTTTCTGCCACTACCGCATTTGGAAAAACAGTTATTGCGATATACTTATTAGCCATGCGTCGTGTAAACACATTGATTCTCATACACCGCAGGTAGCTTCTTGATCAGTGGATCAACCGTTTGCAGAACTTCTTAGACATTACTCCAAAACAAATCGGTCAAATTGGAGGTGGAAAACGCTCTCCTACAAAAATAATTGATGTGGCCTTGATGCAGAGCTTGCGCAAGAAAGGTATTGTTGATGATATTGTTGGTGAGTATGGTCACCTTATTGTAGACGAATGTCACCATATCTCGGCAAGAAGTTTTGAGATTGTTGCCCGACAGTGCAAGGCTAGATATGTAACAGGGCTCAGTGCAACGGTAATACGGAAGGACGGGCACCACCCTATTATATTTATGAATTGTGGACCGATCAGGTACAAAGTTGATCCACGCAGGCAGGCTAAATCACGACCATTTGCACATAGGGTGATTACTCGCAAAACAAATTTTATAATCCCATTATCTATTAATGGTGATGAAAAGCTTCCTATTCATGAAATCTATTCTGCATTAATTTCTAACGAAGAACGCAACAGGATGATTACTGAAGACGTTATACAAGTGGTGCAAAAAAAGCTATTTCCCTTACTACTCACTGAACGAAGGGAGCATCTCGAAAAGCTGATTGAACTTTTATCTCCTAAGGTTAAAAATGTGTTTGTTTTCAAAGGAGGTATGGGACAAAAACAAAGAGAGTCTCTTATTCATAAATTGAACAATACACCTGATGAAGAACAAAAATTAATAATAGCAACCGGTCGTTATCTGGGTGAAGGATTTGACGAAGCTAGGCTGGATACGCTATTTCTAACCTTGCCTGTATCATGGAAAGGGATTCTTACCCAATATGCTGGTCGTCTTCATCGTTTGCATGACATGAAAAAAGAGGTGATTATATACGACTATGCAGATCTCAACATCCCAATGCTAACAAAAATGTATGCCAAAAGATTGCTTGGCTATAAAGCTATCGGATATGAAGTCAGTTAAAATAATATCCTAAAATTCAAGAAAAGTTTGCATATATTTAGCTGTTAAAAATAAGGAAATGTTTGTGTTACTTTCCTTATTGATATATGATATAAATGAATTAATAGTAAATCTATCTGAAGTAATCGGGCTTTATTTTTTAGGGAGAAAAAAATGAAACAATTACCCAAACAATTCATAGTAGATGAAACCGGTAAAAAGACAGCTGTTGTTCTTTCCCTCGAGGAATATGAGGAGCTTCTTGAAGATATCCATGACTTAGCTGTCATTGCAGAAAGGAGGAATGAACCCACAATCAGCTTTGATGAACTTAAGAAAAGGTTGAAAGCTGATGGACTCATTTAAAATTAATTGGAAAAGTTCATCTGAGCATGATCTAAGGAAAATCGATAAGCAATACATCCCCAGAATCGTGGATGCTATTGAATCTCTTGCTCACAATCCTTTCCCGTCGCAATCTAAAAAACTTAAGGACTCTGAGTCGGGTTTTCGTCTAAGAATTGGTGATTACCGAATAATTTATCAGGTTGATTCTAAGAAGAAGGAAATAACAATTTATTATATTCGTCATAGAAAAGATGCTTATAAAAGATAGTGCCGAGCAGCCTCATCAATGAAGTATTTTTATACAAGATTACTGGATGATTAGATTGCTTCTGTGTGTGGATCTGTGTGAGAAAAACTTTCCAAAATGTGCTAAAACCTGCCACTGTGTAGAAAATCTACTAAATGGAAAATAATTATATTTTAAATAGTTAAGTAATTTTGAGGAGGTTAGGAAACTCAGAGGTAATGACTCTTAATCAGTAGGTCGCAGGTTCGACTCCTGCACGGCCCACTTGGAAAGTTCATGTACTTAGCAGAGATGCTGAGTGTTTTTTTGTAGAGACATGTTGTGTGGTATGTGTATGTTTGCAATCGCAGAGGACAACTTTACACAGGTATTACCAAAGATTTAGGACATAGAATGAAACAGCACAAGGCAGATCTATTATACTCTGAAAAGTTTTTAGATAAACATGATGCTGCTAAGAGGGAGCAGGAAATTAAAGGATGGTGTCGTGAAAAGAAATTGGTACTAATTAATAGGGCTTCAGGGTGAGTTTACCTTAGAGCAAAGCGAAGGGACTCCTGCACAGCCCACCAATGATTTCAAGGGGTTAGCTAATTTACAGTTAACCTCTTTTTTATTTTTGCTAACCTATTGCTAACATCAAGAGTGATTTTTTGTGATAATAAGTGATTTAACTTTTGATTAAAAGGATTTTTATTATCAGTATATTCTTATGTTAGAATGCCACTGTTTGTTAATAATGTTGAATTTTTATGTTGACAATACCCCTATCATGATATAATAATATTTCATCGCCAAGTTCTTTCTATTCCTACCTGAGTTTGATGTTCCTGCTGTCATTGGATTGATCTCTAATGCCCATATACTTATACGCCCAAGTTGATAGTTCTTTTTGATCTCAATTAAACCAATTAAACCAGGTGTTCATTGAGGTGTTTATGGTAAGATTGTGGTTGCCCCATTTTATCAGATTTTTAAGAAGTGGGGTTTTTTATTAACCTAATTTAAGAAGGGAGGAGTAAATGAAGAAGAAAGCCGCTTTCAGCTATATAGGATTCTGTTCCACAATCTTCTTGTTCACGGTTCCTGGCATCTGTGCAGACTGGGACGATGGCATGGAAATTCTAAATGATAATTTTGCAATTAGTGCCACTCCCCGCCATGAGTGGTATCCCCGTTTTGTATACAACGAGAGGGAGAATGAATATATGTGCACTTTCCGTATAACCGGCCCACTGAGAGACGATTGCGAGGAAGGTGATGATGAGGAGTGCACTACCAACTATCAAACTATCAAAGCCCAGAGGATCTCTCCTGAAGGTGTGCTTCTGGGGGATCCTGTTGTATGGAAGCCACTTTCAACGGGGACGCAGTCTGGGACAGTTGTCGATCTCAACCCCTTTACCAATGAGTACATGTGCGTTTATTCACACGAAGATAATCCTGATGAGAGGCGACCATACATAGTCAGAGCAGACAAAGATGGAAACGTTCTGTATGGACCTGAGCTCTTGTATTCAGGCGGGGCGGGGGAATCGCTCCTTGCAGAAATCGTTTTCAACTCTGTGAGAAGAAACTATTTTGTAACCTACAATGATGATGAGGTGTTCAACGAGTACAAGAATAATGTTGGGTTTATCCTGGATGAGAATGGTATCCCCACAACCACAGAACCTTTCCCAGTTGGCAATCAAGTGGGTACTTTTTTCGCCCAGGATGTTGTCTATAACCCTGATGATGATAGGTATCTCGTTGCCTGGGAAGATTTCAGGCATGCGACTGGTTTTTGGGCTGCGGGACCAAATGACATCTACGGTGCTCTAATAGACGGTGATGGGGGTATGATTACTGAGGTCCCTATAATGGATGATGATGACTTGCCAGATTTTAGAACTGCGTGGACGCCAGCTGTTGCCTACAACCCGGATAAGAATGAATTCTTCTGTGCCTGGACTTATGATGCTCCTGAGGTGTACGACGAAGGTTGTATCATGGGGAGGACTATCAGCCCAGATGGGGTTCTTGGAGATCCCATCCTACTTGTCGATACCCCTAAATCGCAGGCAACCCCTGAGATAATATACGTGAAAGAAAAGAAAAAGTATTTTATGGTGTATGGTGATACCATAGAATACACTCCTAATCCTGAAGATCCTCCCTATATATTGGAGTACGACATGTACGCCACTTGGCTGGATGACACGGGTCATCCAATAGGAGATATAATAACCCTTCACAAAGAGGAAGGAAAACAGTCGATACCTGAAGTGGTGTATTGTCCCCTCATGGACAGGTTTCTCATAGCATGGCGGGACGAAAACGCCCCGGATGATTATCCGGGCATACCTGACCCAACAAGCTTTTCGCTTTATTTCGACGCACCAAGTGACATCATGGGTATCATCTATGGTGTCCCTTCTTTTTTTACCGCTCGGGTCGTCGAACAGGGGACAGAAGATCCAGTGGAGGGAGCCTGGGCACTGGTTATAGGTCCTTCACTTCCTGCAATGAAGAAAACCAATGTGGGCGGTTGGTTCAATATATCCAGGAAATCCCAACCCAATGGAAAATATCTGGCGGTGGTACTCAAACTCGGCTATTTTCCGACCATCCAGGCCGTGAATTATGCGGGTGAACCACTAAAAGAAACGATAGAGATGAAAAAGTTGTGGTAAAGATAACCACGAAGAGATAACTTTTGGGTTAAATTTTTGAAAGCTTAATATCTGGACAGTGCGTTGTTCTACCAGCTGCAATCGTTTTCTTAACAGATCTCTTACTGGTCTTTCTTCTTTAGGATAAATATAACCTTCTGGCAGGATCCCCAATCTCAGCAGGTTGGCTAAGTGAAACGCATCGGTTACATCATCTGAATGTTTTAGGTCTTCATACTGCTTAATCGCTGAGGGGTTAGCCAGATGTACCTTATACCCGTTATCCATCAGGCCATCTACCAACCAGTACCAGTTGTAGGTCGATTCAACCACGATTTCCTTTACTTGTTTCAGGTACGGTTCTACTACCTGTAGCATATGCGATAGGTCATTTTTTGTTTTCTTCTTGAACACTCTTCTGTTATCATTATCAATGATGGCTACGTAGCTATTGGTTGAGTGTAAATCGATTCCTAGATAGTGATCCATGATGCACCTCCTGTTAAATGGTTAGTATTTTTCACCTATAACCATTATGAACTTATAGGAGAGTGTTTTCCATGGCCCCTTCAAAAATATAAGTCAATATTTTAGGTAGCTACCCTACTATCTGATCGACAGTAAGTTTACATCTACATCCTGTTGGGAAAGAGAGATGTGGAAGAAGAACGCTTCACGCGGTAAAAAAATAAGTTCATTGAGGATGTCTCTTTGAAGCGGTTTGTTTCAAGGAGACTTTTCTTTGACATACAATCTTTTAGGATATTGTGATTCTACATTGGACATTCTTAAGTGTTACCGGTGCTAGATCAACTTTTGTCCCACCTTTAAAAACGTGTTTTTAAAAGGGCGGGTATTTTTTATTGAAGGTGAGGTGAAGCATTTAAATTTTGAAATTATTTACATTAACAGTCTTCTTAAAAATTATGAGAGGAGGGGGTAATAATGAGAAAGATTGGAAAGTTGCTATATTGTGTTTCTTTTTGTGTGGTTGGTGCACTTAGTTTCCCACATTTGAGTAATGCATATGAAATGGTTGATGAAACAGGCTGTACAGTATGTCACCTTGTTGATTTTAGTGGACTTGAAGGAAGAATACACTCTGTAACAGCCCACGTTGATTGTAACCAATGCCATACTACACCGGGTGATTCTCCACTTTCCTCTAAATGTACTGTGTGTCATCCATTGGGTGATCCTGGTAAGTGTCAGTTATCTCTCCAGCATGAAGCATCACCTGATTACGGACCTGAGTCTAATTCATGTTTTACCTGTCATACCGATTGTGAACCACTTGGAGAATACTTATGTTATGATGGAATCGATAACGATGGAGATGGGAAGATTGACTGCGCAGATGTGGACTGTGATGGTTTCGAACTTGGGTCATGTGACACAGGGCAGCCTGGTGTGTGTGCTGATGGAACCTTAAAGTGTGAAGAATTGAGTGAACAATGTGTACAAATTATCTTTCCTTCACCTGAAATATGTGATGATGGATTGGATAATGACTGCGACGGATTAACAGATCTCGATGATCTGGATTGCGAGCAATGTGATGATGGCATTGATAACGATGGAGATGGGAAGATTGACTGCGCAGATGAGGACTGCGATGGTTTTGAACGTGGGCCGTGTGACACGGGGCAGCCTGGTGTGTGTGCTGATGGAACCTTGAAGTGTGAAGAATTGAGTGAGCAATGTGTACAAATTACCCGTGCTAAACCTGAAATATGTGATGATGGATTAGATAATGACTGCGACGGGTTAACAGATAGTAATGATCAAAGTTGTAAGTTGCCCCCCAAAGTAGCTCACTATGAAGTTTTAGATACGGGTTTTTCGATTAGTACCACTCGTCGCCACGAGTGGAATCCGTATAGCATGTATTACAACCCTATTGATAACGATTTTTTTGTCTCCTGGCGTACGAGTGGGAAACTGAGAGACGATTGTGATCCAGGTGATAACTATGAGTGTACCTATTCATTTAACAGCGTTCACGCCGCGAAGATATCGCCAGAGGGTGAAATCCTAACAGAAATTACCATAAGTCCACCTGAGGGGGGTCCAGTTGATAATGTATCGTTTAAGGAGCTCCCAAGGCATGCTCATAACATTTTTACCAACGAGTACATGATACTTTATGGCATCTCATATGGGCCAGACCCATATGCTAATGATCCCTACTATGTCAAAATAGACAATGTTGGAAAGATTCTGTACGGACCTGAAAGATTGTATCCATCTCCCTGGAATCTATCCTTCACAAATATAGCTTTCAATACTGTAAGAAGAGAATATATGGTGGTCTGCGTTGACAGAAACATTTTCAGTGAAACTTCAGATAACGTTGGTTTTATTTTGGATGAGGACGGTGGTATAGTCAAGGGACCATTTAATGCCGGTACCGGGGACGGGTTTATTTATACCTATTTCATAGAATACAATCCAAATGATGATACCTATCTCCTTAATTGGGAAGATTTCAGGAATGCAACTGGTGTGTGGTTTTTGGGACCAAGTGATATTTACGGTTGCCTGTTGGATGGTGATGGGAATGTGATTACCGAAATTCCTACAATGGATGACACGGGTATGCCAGATGAAGGACTAAGTCAGTGGAGACCGGACCAAGCCTACAATCCTGATAGGAATGAATGGCTAGTCTGTTGGGCTGATTTAAGACCTTCGTTAGACGGACCTGGTTTAATGGGAAGAATTCTTAATGGGGATGGAAGTTTTAAAGGGGATCCTTTCATTATTGTTGATGCCCCAGGGAGTCAGGGTTTTCAAGAGATTGAATATGTCCAAGAGAAGAAAATGTATTTTGTTGTATGGCAAGATGCCAGAGACTATATACCTGCCCCTGAAGATCCTCCTTGGGTGAGCATGAACGATATATACGGCAAATGGCTGGATGGGGAAACTGGACTCCCCATAGGGCCTGATATTCTTATTTTTAAGGGAGAAGGCGATCAATCGATGGTTACATTCGATTACAGTCCTCTTATGGATAGGTTTCTCATTGCATGGTGGGAATTCAATGTGGAGAATGATTATGAACCTATACCAGATGTGTGGGGCGCAGACCCCTTATGGCACATACCCATGGCTCTGTTAAGTGGTGGCATGGACATCAGGGGTGCAGTTTACGGATCACCATCTTTCCTCTCCGGTCAAGTTATTGAAGAGGGGACAGGAAACCCAGTAGAAGATGCATGGACACTGGTTATTGGGCCTTCATTTCCTGCATTAAAGAAAACCAATGTGGGAGGCTGGTTCAATGTAGTGAAGAAACTCCAACCAGCGGGAATATATCTGGTTATGGTATTTAAGCCTGGGTATCACGTTGCTATGAAAGTTGTGAATTATACAGGTGAGCCACTTCAAGAGACCTTAGAGGTGAATAAATTGTGGTAAAGTTGTGCACAGAAACTTTTTAATTAATCTAACGGGGCAGCCGGGCTTTTTAAAAAGTTGTCAATTTTGGAGGTAGCCGTTTATGAATAATCAAGAAAGCAACAAAATAATAAAAGCCAAAAGGGTATTTTCCCGCAGGGATTTTCTCACATATTCCGGGATTGTTGTTATTGGCGTGGGAGTCAGGGGTTGTGTAGTGTACGATGGTGAAATTGAAGACTCCCAGGGATACCTTATTGTCGATACAAAGAAATGCCAGGGTTGCCTGACATGTATGCTTGCCTGCTCTTTGGTGCATGAAGGTTATGAGAGCCTGTCGCTTGCAAGGATACAAGTTGTACAAAACCCCTTTGAGAACTTTCCCGATGACATAAACATAGCTCAGTGCAGACAGTGCGTTGATCCAGTCTGTATTGAAGCTTGTCCAACCAGAGCGCTTCATGCTGACAAGGAGAACGGGTATGTGAGAACAGTGGACAAGAATAAATGCATAGGCTGGCTCGGCTGTAGGGCATGTGTTACCGCATGCCCCTATGAGCCGGGAAGGTCCATTTGGAATTTTCAGAAAGGTCACGCCCAAAAATGCGATCTATGTGCAAACGCAGGCTTTTGGGACGAGCAGGGGGGGCTTGAAGGAAAGCAGGCCTGTGTAGAACTCTGCCCTATGAAGGCAATAAAATTCACGACCGAAGTACCTGAGCAGTTGGGAGATGAGGGATACAATGTAAATCTTCGGGATGAAATCTGGGAAGCACTGGGGTACCCCACGGATTAACATGTTATGGCAATTAATTTCTAGACTCAACCCCCAACAGCACTTTCTTTGTCAAATGGGTTCTTCATTATAAAACAAAATTGAGGGAAGCATTATGAGTGGATATACGGGAAAAATTTTACGAATCAATCTTACCTCTAGAAAGGTATCATCCCTTAATACTAGGAACTATGAACAGTGGGGAGGAGGTCATGGAATCGGCTCAGCGCTGTTTTGGGATCTTGTCAAGGATAAAACAATAAGCGGCTTTGACCCCGCCAATGTGGTTACCATTATGACATCTCCTCTCACCGGTACTATGGCCGTCGGTGCCACCGCCAGAACAGAGGTCCAGGGAATCGGAGTGCAGTTGTATCCCTTCGAATGGTTTACCCGCAGTGGCTTTGGCGGTAGGTTCGGGCCAATGCTGAAGTTTGCAGGCTGGGACGGGGTGGTGATCGAGGGTAAGGCAGAAAGCCCGGTCTGGGTCGATATCCGGGATGGAAATGTGCGGATAAAAGATGCAAATTCTTTATGGGGCCTTGATACCTGGCAAACACAGGAGAAAATCTGGCAGGAGGTAAGTGGGGGAAATGACTATGGAGGTTGGATAAAAACTGGATTTAGGGGAGAGAGAAGCACGCAGCGACCGGCAGTGTTAACCATTGGTCCTGCCGGTGAAAGCTTATGTAGGGTTGCCTCTCTGATTCATGATGCTGGGAACGCATCGGGACAGGGCGGATTTGGTGGTGTATGGGGCTCCAAGAACCTGAAGGCAATCAGCGTGATAGGAACGGGAAATATCGCTGTTGCCGATCCCAATGCCTTAATTGAAGCCCGATTATGGGCAATGGAAAACTACACATTTCCCCTGGATGAGTTTAATGCTTCAAAGAGTATATGGGCAACCATGCCTTCGAATTTCAGGTCGTTTCCTTTACCTATGGTTACCTGGGGGAGACCGCAGCAGTCCAGGCCCCAGGCGTGCATGGGTTGTCAGGCCGCCTGCCGTAGCAGGTATGACACCGGTTTTGGCAATGAATCAAGCTGCAAGGAAACTAGTTTTTACATCGCTCCTGCATATGGCGGGGGACAGGTACATCGCTTGATTTCATCACTCCCTACTGCAGGGGGACCTAGCGAAATTCTAAACAAGCTCTATTCCAGTGAGACACCGGACGTCGCAAAACAGGCAGCGGATTTAGCCCAGAAGTACGGAATAAATACCGGCGAGCTTGAGACAGGTATCCCTTATATGAGAGACCTGTATAAGATGGGTGTCCTTGGCCCGGGCAAACAAATCGACTGTGATCTTCCTTTCGATGAATACGGAAATTATGATTTTGTGGAAAAATTGATGAGGATGATTTCCTACCGGGAGGGGATCGGGGATGATATGGCCGAAGGGTTCTGTCGAGCAGCCGAGCGATGGGGCAGGTTAGAAGAAGATCTCACCACAGGGTTACTTAATAATTGCCACTGGGGAATGGGGATGCATTTTGATCCAAGGACACAGGTTGAATGGGGATACGGCAGCATTTTGGGAGACAGGGACATAAATGAACATGGGTTTTGTCCCTTATATATGATACCGACTGTTGCACAATTTGTGTTGCCTGGCGGTGTACCGGTGTCAGCCGAAGAATTTGTAAAAATATTTTCCGATAGGATGGTACCATTTGAAGATGATCCCTTGATGCTTAATTACAGTGATGCGAATATGTATTCGGAGCACATTGCCAAGCTTGTGGCCTGGCACAGGTATTATAGCAGGTTCTGGATACAATCTATTCTTTTTTGTGATACCCAGTATCCTGACTTTTTCAATTGGGCGGCTCAGGATTATAAGGGGATTACCGGTGAAGGAGAGCCAAAATTCTTTAACGCGGTAACCGGCAAGAACCTTAGTTTTGCTGACGGCATTGAGCTTGGTAGGAAAATCTGGAACCTTGATAATGCAATCTGGACCTTGCAGGGCAGGCACAGGGATGATGTGCAATTTGCCGATTATATTTATGAAGTATCCTCAGCCAAATTAGGTGCGTTCACCATGCCGGTAAACGAAAATGGAGAGTGGGAATATGCTACCGTAGGCCCAAGAAGTATTGACCGGACAAAATTTGAGGAATTTAAAACCAGATACTATGAGTTAGAAGGATGGGGTGCGGAAACAGGCTGGCCCACCAGGAGCACGCTGGAGTCTCTTGGACTGGAAAGTGTTGCTGATGAACTTGAAGATAAAGGAAAGTTGGGTAAGGAATAAACCATGGAAAACCTATCAACACCATCAAAGAAAATCATTTCACAGATACTGCAAGAGGTGGATTTTAAGGACCGCATTATTGGATACTCCGTGAATTTTCGATCAGGACCATATCGCATATCCATTTACAGCCTCGAAGAAGTTTTTTCATTGCTCAATGCTCCCCATCCTCAGATCGATTTCAACCAGTTGGCAATGTGGGTGCGTGATGTCATACAGGATGAAGAACTGGCTGACAGGATAAAAACGGTTATTGTGCATACAACAAGCAGCCGGGACACAGCACTTCGAATCAGGGACCTTATTGGATGGAGGCTGATTCAGTGTAAACGTTTATGTTACCACTCGTAAGGTGTGTAAATAGTGTTTTTGAGGTTAATTTGGAGAAAGGAGGAAACAAGGATGAAGCAGATGGAGATTTTGCGGTGTGCGGCGTTTTGCTTCTTGCTGGTATTATTTATAGTGCCCTGCGTCAGTGCGGGAATAGAAGACATGGAGATTATAAAATATAATTTTGATGTTGACGCCGGTCCCAGAAGTCAATGGTATCCCTGGGTTGATCACAATCCCGTTGATAACGAATTTATGGTCACCTGGCGTACAAGCGGAAGATTGAGAAACGATTGCGAGGAAGGTGATGACTATGAATGTAGTAATAGCTTTCATATCATCCATGGTCAGAGGGTTTCACCTGATGGTGCGCTCCAGGGAGGCATACTCCAATGGAGTGAACCTGTAATAGGGTGGGCCCAGATTCCCAGAATTGACCACAACCTTTTTACCAATGAGTACCTGCTGGCTTATACCTATGGGAGTGAGGCAACTGACGGTTGGAATGCGGGATGTGAAACGTATATAGCCAGAACAGACAATGTGGGTACTCTCCAGAATGGACCTTACCGTTTGTATGAAAAAGGTGAGGATGGGAATGCGCTCCTTCCGGTAGTCATTTTCAATCCTCAAGAGCGAGAGTATCTGATGGTAGTCACTGACCGTGACGTTTTTAACGATTATTCAAATAACGTGGGTTACATTATAGGTGAGGATGGCAATCCGGTTACGGGACCACTTGAGGTAGGAAGTCAAGCGGGGGATACCTGGGCCCCACTGGGTGTCTATAATCCAACCAATAATACCTATTTCGTTGTGTGGGAAGACTTCAGGCATACGAATGACTGGGTGCTGCCTGCAGAGGTATACGGGGCGGTGATTGATGCTGAGGGAAATATGACAAAAGAAATCGTCATAATGGATGACTTCGGTATGGAAGATGCGGGTGATCAGAGAGTCCCCAACGTTGCCTACAATCCAGATAAGGATGAATTTTTTGTCGTCTGGGAAGTTAAAAAACTATCGCTCGATGAGGAAGGTATCATTGGATCAGGTATTCGTGGGAGGTTCATTAGTTCGGATGGGACTATTAAAGGAGAGGCATTCACCGTCGTCGATGCGCCAAGAATTCAACATTGGCCTTCTATAGTGTATGTCCAGGAGGAGAAGAAGTATTTTATGTCGTGGACCGATACCCGAGACGATGGTCTTCCTCCAGGGAATCCCTGGTATTTTTCAGAAAAGATGGACATTTATGCCGGCTGGTTTGATGACACGGGAGTTCTCGTAGGGGATGAAATTGCTCTTTGTGATTGTGAAGGCAACCAAACAAGCGGTGTAGTAGCGTATAATCCGGTTATGAAAAGGTTTCTTGTTACCTGGTATGACAGAAATGCGCCAGATGATTGGAGTATTGTCAATCCTAACCCGGAGGATCCATTCGGTGAGATTCCCTCTGATGTCAGGGCTACTATCTATGGAGCACCTTCTTTTCTCTCCGGCCAAGTTGTTGAGAAAGGTACGGGTAACCCGGTAGAGAATGCCCTGGTTTTCGTCATTGGCCCTTCATTGCCTGTATTAGAGCAGACTAATGTGGGGGGGTGGTTCAACATTGAGAAGCGTTCCCATCTTTCTGGAATCTATCTGGTTATGGCATTCAAGTTTGGTTATCTGGTTACTTTTGAGATTGTGAACTATACAGGTGAGCCGCGTGAAGTGACGATAGAGATGAACAAGTTGTGGTAAAGGTGTTAATCGTAAAATAATTTTTTCTTTTAACGACTATTATAAGCCCCTCAGTGTACCCCACTGAGGGGTTTTCTTTATTTTACCAGCAGGTACCGAGAAAACCCCGTTTAGCCTGCGGGGATGAATCGGCACAATGCAGAAATAATCAAATGTAAGCACCGCGCTGCCTGCCTGGTTATCTGCAAAACTCATTTAACTAGGTGACAAGTGTCACAACATCGCTGACCCTATGATTTTTTATACTGATAGATGATATTCAAAGGTCTTAACTCAATGACAGATAAGCCACTAGTTTGACTAGTGGGACTTTCAATGTTTGACATTTAGATTCAGTGGTAAAAAATATTGTAAATTCCCATATTTTACCCATATTTTATCCTTGACCAAGACCATATTAATTGGTATGTAAAGATTTATAAAGACAGTTAAAAATCAACTCCTGGATGATCAGGGATGAAAAACCACAGTACCTGAGTTGAAAGAGTTACAATCCTGAGGTTGTCGAAGGAAGGCATATTTAGTATCACGAATATCTCGGTTGCCTGATGCGATTCTTCAGTGCTTTTGGGTAATACGGTGGAGCGCTGGAGTGAGCGCGCAGGCATTCTTAGCAATTACATTTTGCGAGGAGGTGTTTTGTGAACACGATTAAATTTGGCTTCGTTTATCTCGTCGTACTTTGGTTTGGTTTTGTGAGTTGGACTCATGGTTCCGGTCCTTGGCCTACGGCACCAGAATCCACTGAAGGTTGTCCCCTATTAGAGGACTTCGAGGATGCCGATTGGAAGAGTGCATGGAAAAATAACCACCGCTCTATTCCTTCCATACGCAGTAAAAGTGCGGCCCACGACGAAGATTACGGTCTCCTGAACTTTGGTCGTTGGTATTACAACTCTCAGATCCCTCTATCGGAAGATAACACTCGACTGGGAGTTTGGGTGCTCTTTCCTGAGAGTCCCTTTCAGATTGGAGGACGCCGTGCCTACCTTGGATTTGGCGCGACCGAAGATGGTACCCTGGCTTTCAGGTTGTCTTTGGATGAAGCGAGGTTCGTCAGGTTGTCAAATGGTTATAAAAAGAGTGGGGAAACTGTGCTGGGTACGCAGCCGTTCACGGCTACTCCAGGTGAGTGGCATCGTGTCGAGATCGATTTTCCCTCCAGTACCGAAGTGCGTGCCCGTGTTTTTGACGAGTCAGCCCATCTCCTGCTGAACTTTTCCATCCAGGATCAGGAGCCG
>Ga0209427_10004061_pt1 | contig 17002 bp, 18 predicted proteins | sample DeeMarSWOR136_30_FD_187465 | JGI IMG/M metagenome (GOLD analysis project Ga0209427, IMG submission 187465) | Marine sediment microbial communities from White Oak River estuary, North Carolina - WOR-1-36_30 (SPAdes) (version 2) | ecosystem: Environmental > Aquatic > Marine > Intertidal zone >...
GTTTGAGTTATTTGCAGAGCAGTGTAAGGAGGTCTACCCATTCTAGGTTTCTACACCACAACCCAGAGGTCTAGCTGTTGAGGCTGCTATTTCCAATCATTCCTGCAATCCTTCTGATAGACTTCAGCCTGCCTGGTACAAATGATACAGACATTGTTATTGCTGATACCAGCGTCCGTAGTAATGAGGTAGTCAGTAGTATGACGGAGGCAGGCAATTCCTCGGCAAGCGCTACGATTACGATGTATAATGGAGATGAATGAGTAGTCCAGCCATCCAGAATCAGGAAGAAGCTAGAAAGTGTCCAATGTTCTAATGGTGATTCAACCATATTGGTATGAAGGTACTTGGGTGTTTGACGATGCATCTAAGGGACTAGAGAAAGAACCCCTTGAGGGACACTTTGAGGCAGAGCTGAGAGAGATAAGGGTGCTGGCACGGCTAATAGGGGGAAGGGTAACGAAGATGATTGACTACCTGGTCAAAGATATACCTAATGCTCGTGAAGGGTTCATACTGCTCTTGTCATCACAGCCCTTTGCTGGCTATCAGGTGGAGCTCAACAGAATAGCAGAGGAGAATGGTGGGTGCTTGTACAGGGGAAAGAATTATAGTGCAGAGGCTTGGTTGTCTCCTGCACTGTTTAGGTACTTTGAGACTACACCAGAGTCACTCTATATCAAAGCAGAACCAAGCCATCGTCAACTCACCTGAAGGTTAGAAGCAGTTTGAACTGGCTGCTGGTCAGAACACAAGGGTTACTGGTATATCACGACCGATCGAGGTTTCGGCAGTTAGCTCGTGACCCACTAATGAGGACAGGAGGTTAAGCTATGTTCAGAACGTTTGGGCTTGTGTTATTGATCTTTGCAGTGATAGGCAGTATCTTATGGGGCGCCAATAGGCACGAGAAGGTACTCGAAATTCAATCAGAGCTAGCCTCCACCAAGCAAGACCTAAGCTTGACCCAAGCCGATTTGAGGTCGGTTGAAGAAGAACTGAACTCGACCCAGCAAGAATTGACGGACGTCGAGTGGCACTTCACACAGGCCGAAGACACTATCAGCAGCCTTGAGTCGGAGTTAGAGCTATACCAAGATACTTGGGGGTCAGTCTTTTCAGATCTCGACAGACCCTCTTCGGACGTTGAACTCGTTAACAGCGAGACTGCAAGTAATCCAACGTGGGCAGAGCTACTGGAGTTCCTGCGAGAGGACAAAACTGACGAGAATCGTTATGTGCCTGATGTATATGTGTGTCGTCATTTTGCTAGGGATGTGCACAATAACGCAGAACGGGCTGGAATGCGTGCTGCCTATGTAAGTATATCTTACTCTGGTGGTGAGACGAGCCACGCAGTCAATGCCTTCAAGACGACAGACAGAGGTCTCGTATTCATAGATTGTACTGGTGCACGTAAGCCACAATGTTGTCACTCTTATGACGCCCACGTGATTGTTGGGCTAGGAGCTCCTTACATAGAAATGCGTCTTTTCCCAGAAGAGGACGAGACGGTCATGCACTGCTGGTCTGCGTCGAGTAAAACAATACGTAGCCTGAGGATATACTGGTAGACTATTGAAAGCAGGACGGGAAGTCCCTTATTCGGATATTCCTTGCAGCATAGGGATTAACTTGTCAATGCAGTCTAATCTATACGGCAATCCCCGTTCTGTTCGGCATTTCCTGAATTTTCGGGGCTCCCAAGCCCTTTCTTGATCTTGGCTGAGTTCTTCGTAACGAGTTTTCAAAAATGTCTTGAGTTGTAGCTGCCAAAAGGGGCTACTTGCCCTGGGCGGAATGTTTATGCCCCTTAAGGCCGATACGCCCAAAAATGATCTATTGTCAGCTTTGACAGAATTCCAGACAGGCGTTCTTTGTGGCTAACGATTCAGTGCTTGTTTAGAGCTTGATTGTTTAGCCTGTGCCAAGGGTTGAATGCTTGGCGTGTGGTCTATTCATTGCGTTGAGGATATTCTTGATCATATTGCTCTAGGGCATCTTCTTGGCTGAATTGCTTGGAGTATCTCTCCACTGTCTTTATATCTTGCCAACCGCCAGGCTGCATAACAACTCTGGTTGATAGACCTTTCTTAAATTGAGCGTGAGCAAACCCACGTCTAAATGCATGAGCGTTGCACTCGAGCCAGTCTTTTCCTCAAGTCTCCTGAGCATTGACTGAACACCATATTTGTTCAACTCAGAAGTCTTATGTCCACCGAACCATTTCTGGAGCATTTTACTAGTATCCCACCCAAATGGTGCTTTCCTTTGTCCAGTCTTACCACTTACGATAACAGTCCTGTCTTTCCAGTTGAAATCAGTGTCTTTGATTCCGACCAGTTCACCCAACCTGCGAGCGCTATCAAAGAGCAGTCTTAGGATACACTTATCTCTGAAACTCTCGGCAGCATTCAATCATGTATCCAATTGTTCTTCTGTTATTGCTGGCAATATTTTCTTCTCGATTTTCGGTCTGTCTACCAAGCCGGCGGGATCTCTGTTTGTCTTCCTTGACCTGTGTAACCGTGAGCAGAATATCTTGACTACCTGATAGTAATTGAGTTTGGCGTTGCCAACGTTCAAAGAGGTCAACCAGTCATTGATAGCTCCAGGTGTTAGGTCAGTCCCAACGAATTGATACAGGATGTCCCTATAGTACTCATAAGTTCTGTCCGACAAACCCTGCCGTCGGCTTGCGAGAAATTCGTCTACCCACCTTTGGCTTGCTGTCGGTGTACCAATCTGCAGTCCACCGATCATGAATTCGGCGGGTTTCTCGGGGTTACCGTGATAGTAAACTGTAGCTAATAGCCTATTAACTAGATCATCAGCAGAATCGGTTTGTTCAAGAGTCGGGGTGAGAGGATTTGAACCTCCGACCACCTGAACCCCATTCAGGTGCGCTACCAGGCTGCGCTACACCCCGTCGCTATCACCTAAGTTAATATGTTATCATAGTGGCCGCAACAAAGAAAATCTTATAGATAGAGAGGTTGTCAGTCTTGGCCAAGAAAGAGAAGAAAGCTACACCTGAGCGAACCCCCACTAAGCACCAACTTTCGAAATGGCAGCGCCAGATGAAAATACGGCGAATTGTGATAATCGCTGCTGTTGTTTTCCTGGTCGGCATTTCGAGCTGGGTAGGCTACGGGTACTATAAGGACTATAAGAACGATCCTATGCGTGAGGTTATGATTGAGGTAGATGGCGCCTCCTTTACTATGGATTACTTCGTAAAGGCGCTCGATGCTTCCACTCAAGGCATGAACTCCACGATTATCTACCAGTATGGCAATTATTATGCCAATATGGTCGCCGACAGTATTGTCGATGCTGAATTGTTAAGACAAGGAGCCGAAGAAGATCTGGGCATTGAAATTGCTTCTAACGAAATAGACGCCAAGCTAGAGGAACTGAAAGAGAATCCGGAGATCAAGGATAGGTTAGATGATAAGGTGTATCGAAGGCTGTATCGAGATTTGGTTACCGCTACGTTACTGGAGGAGAAGGTTGGGGAACACTTTGATCCCGGGCTGAATGCGACAATGGAGCAAGCTCACACACAGGCAATGCTTGTAGAGAGCGAAGAAGTGGCCACCGAGCTAATAGCCGAAGTCGAGGCCGGTGGCAATTTCACCGCCTTAGCTGAGGAGTTTTCTTGTAACTCTTCAATCAGGGGGGACCTGGGCTGGCTGCCCGAGGAACTGATGCCGAATACCCTGATTGCCAATGCCGCTTTTACCCTTACGCCTCCGCAGCTCAGCCAGCCTATTTACGATGGGGCAGCCGGCAAAGATGTTGGCTATTGGCTTATAGAGGTTACTGAAGCGCAAAATGAGACGATAAACGCGCAAGTTATGCTGCTGGGCAGCGAAGCCGAAGCAGAGCGGATTAAAGCCCAATTGGTCGGCGGCGGAAACTTCAGTGCTCTAGCCGGAAATTATTCCCAGCATGAAAGCAAAAGCGAAGGTGGCAAGCTTGAGGGGTTAGAACGAGGAGATATGGGCAGCATTGCCTTTGACCGGGTCGCCTTCAACACTACGCTCAACACGGTCAGTGAGCCGGTTAAAGATACGTTGGTCCAGACCACTGGTGGCTACTGGCTGGTTATGGTTATGGACAGGGGTGAGCGTGAGCTTGAAGATACAGTCAGGGAGGAGCTGATAGACAAACGCTACAACGACTGGCGACAGGAATGGGCGGAGAACAGCACAATTGAAACTCACCTGGAGGCGGACAAGATATCGTGGGCGATAAACAGGGTTGTGCAGGGAAGGTAGCACGACAAATGCCAAAGCATATTGGCATCGGCCTACTGGGGCTGGGAACCGTAGGCAGCGGGGTAGCTGAAGTTCTGATCAATAAGGCTGACAGCCTGACTGAGCAAGCAGGGCTTCCCTTAATTTTGAAAAAAGTGCTGGTGCGGGATGTGAAAAAGCAACGGCCAGCAGGGATTGGTCGGAAGCTGTTGACCAGTCGCCCCGAAGAAGTCCTCTTTCATCCCGAAGTAGACATAGTGATTGAACTCATTGGCGGGGAAGATCCGGCCACAGAATATATAAAGCAAGCCCTCGCTAGCGAAAAGCACGTAGTTACGGCCAACAAGGAGGTGATAGCCAAGCACGGGTACGAGCTATTGTCTCTGGCCGGGAAACACAATACTGACCTCCGCTATGAGGCAAGCGTCGGTAGCGGCATACCACTCATCTCTACCTTCCAACAGGATCTGGCCGCCAATAGAATCTCGGCCGTCCGTGCCATCCTTAACGGTACCACTAATTACATTGTAACCCGAATGGCACAGGAGGGACTGGACTTCGCCTCGACCTTAAGACAGGCCCAGAAGTTAGGTTATGCCGAAGCTAGCCCTGCCAATGATATAGGGGGTATAGATGCCGCTTATAAACTGGTTATTCTGTCCAACCTAGCCTTCCAGACTAAATTTGTCCCTCAAGACGTATACAGCGAAGGAATCTCAAACATTGGTGCTCGAGATTTTTTGTATGCCAGAGAATTCGGCTATGCTATAAAGCTTCTGGCCATTGCCAAGAGAGATGATGACAAAGTGGAGATGAGGGTTCATCCTGTTTTTATTCCCCAGGATTCCCAGTTAGCCAAAGTAGATGGAGTTTATAATGCCGTCGAGGTGGAAACTGACCTGGCTGGTAAACTGGTCTTCTATGGTGAAGGGGCTGGAGTACTGAGAGCTTCCAGTGCTGTTTTGGCTGATGTGCTGGCGATAGCCAGAAACATCTATCGCGGCGTAAATAATATTCCTGAACTGCGACTGAACCGGCGGGTAACCGCCAAGCCCATGTCCGAGCTAAAGACACGGTACTATCTCAGGCTTGATGCGCCTGACCGCCCCGGTGTTTTGTCCCAAATCTCCAAAGTTCTGGGCGACAATTCCATCAGCATTTCTTCAGTAATCCAAAAAGAAAGCGACTTAGCAGCACAAACCGCCATAATCGTCATTATGACTTACCCGGCGAAGGAAAAGGGAATGCAAAAGGCTCTTAAGCAATTAAAGCAGCTACCGGAGGTCAACGAGGTCGGCAACTTTGTAAGAGTTGAGGAATGAAACAAGGGGTCCTGAAGAGATATCGTGATTTCCTGCCGGTTACGCAGGCTACGCCACTGATTACGCTGGGAGAAGGCGATACTCCTTTGGTGAGGTCACGGATTCTGGAGAAGGAGCTTGGCTGTGGCGAGCTTTATTTTAAGCTCGAAGGCTGTAACCCCACCGGCTCCTTCAAGGACCGGGGCATGGTGGTAGCGGTGGCTAAGGCAGCGGAAAGCGGCAGCCAGACCCTCATTTGCGCTTCCACCGGCAACACCAGCGCTTCAGCAGCCGCTTACGGCGCTAGATTTGGTCTCAAGACTATTGTCATTATTCCCAAGGGTAAGATAGCCATGGGAAAGCTGGCCCAGGCTCTCGTCTACGACGCTCAAATTATCGGCATAAAAGGAAATTTCGACCAGGCGCTTCAAATAGTCCGTGCCTTGACCCAAGAATACACTGTTACCCTGGTGAACTCACTGAATCCTGATCGCATCGAAGGTCAGAAAACGGCAGCTTTTGAGATTATAGATGACCTGGGGGACGCCCCCGATTATCTCTTCATCCCTGTGGGCAATGCCGGCAATATCACCGCCTACTGGAGAGGATTCGTGGAATACCATCGCGCAGGTAAGGCCAGCCACACTCCCAGGATGATGGGTTTTCAGGCCGCCGGTGCTGCCCCCATAGTACTGGAAAAGGTTGTCAAACGCCCCAGGACTATTGCCACAGCTATTCGCATTGGCAATCCTGCTAGCTGGCAGAAGGCAGTAGCTGCCAGGGATGAGTCGGGAGGCACCATTGACTGTGCTACTGATGACGAAATTATGAATGCCTACAGATTAATGGCAATCAAAGAAGGCATCTTCGGTGAGCCAGCCTCAGCAGCTTCTTTAGCCGGGCTTATTAAGTTGGCCAGAAACAGGGACTTCTCGGGCAAGCGTGTAGTTTGCATCGTCACCGGCACCGGGCTGAAAGACCCCGGTGCGGCAGCAAGGTACAGCCGGGCACTGATAGAACTTCCTGCCGAGCTGGCGGCTGTTGAGGAAGTCTTGAGATTCCCGACCTCCGCAGCTCTTGGCTACGCTCGGAAATGATAACAGGAGCGGATCTGCAGTGGCATACTTTAGAGGGAGTCACACTGGATTAGAGAGGTTAAGACTATGCCAAAAACCATTAGCGAAACGGTAGGGAAGTTTGGGCAGCACTATCCCAAGGTAGCAATTATAGTTACCGCCAGCGCCCGGGGCAGAGATAATGCCATGACCGCCGCCTGGCATAGCTCTATTTCTCTTGAGCCACCCCTCTATGGCATCGCCATTGCATCTAGGAGATTCACGTACCAGCTTATCATCGAAAGCCGGGAGTTTGGCATTAATTTCATCCCTTCAGAAAAAGCATCCCTGGCCGCTGTGATCGGCGGCACTTCCGGACAGCAGATGGACAAATTTGAGAGATTTAATATCAGGAAAGACAAAGCTGTGAAGATCACGGCACCTATCTTAAAGGATGCTTACGCCGCCTTTGAATGCAAGCTGGTGGACAGCAAGCCCTATGGCGACCATATCTGGATAGTCGGCGAGATTGTAGCCGTTCATTTCCTCAAGGAGGCATTTACCAGGGTGAAGGTTCTGGACCTGGACAACATAAAGCCGCTCCTTTACCTCGGCTCGGATTTCTATGCCAGCACCGATAAAAACAGCGTAAGGTTTATAGAGAGGGGAATCTAGATGGTCAATCAGAATAGAGTCAAACGGGCAATGGTCTCCATGATAGAAGCCATCGGTGAGGATCCACTTAGAGAAGGCCTGAAGGACACGCCAAGGAGAGTGGCCGAAATGTATGCCGAGCTCTTTTCCGGCCTGGATGTCGACCCTAAGGCTGAACTGGCGGTGGCCTTTGGGGAAAGTTACGAAGAAATGGTGATTCTGAAGGACATTCCTTTCTATTCCATGTGTGAACACCATCTTCTGCCCTTCTACGGCATGGCCCATGTCGGTTATGTTCCCAGCCCTGGAGGTAGAGTGGTAGGAGTAAGCAAGCTGGCCAGGGTGGTCGAAATCTGTGCCAGGCGGCCGCAGCTTCAGGAAAGGATGACCCAGCAAATTGCTGACGCCATCTTCGAAGCACTTCAACCAGCTGGGGTGGCCGTGGTTATCCAGGCCGAGCATTTATGCATGGTTATGCGCGGGATAAAAAAGCCCGGAACAACCGTGATAACCTCGTCGGTGAGGGGCAATTTCCGAAGCAAGGTAGCAACTCGTAGCGAATTTCTGTCCTTGATTCAAGGGAAATAGTCTATTCGTGACGCAAGGACTCGATTGGGTCAAGCCGTGCCGCCCGGATGGCCGGGTACAACCCGGAAGCAAGCCCGATAAAAATCGCTACACCTACCGCCAGGGCAATAGCATTGCCGGAAAGCGTAGGAGAAAAGGGGAAACCAGCATTTGTTGCTACGACAGACATGATTCTAACTATAATCCACCCCAGTCCTATCCCCAGAGCACCGCCACAGAGCCCCAGTGTAGCAGCTTCAATGAGAAATTGAACCAGAATATCTCGACGCTTGGCCCCTATTGCCTTGCGCAGACCAATTTCCCTGATACGCTCGGTCACCGAAACCAGCATGATGTTCATAATCCCGATGCCGCCGACAAGCAAGGATATACCAGCTATGGCGGCAAGGACGAGTGCGAGTATTCCCAGCACCTCGCTGACCTGTTCTGCCACGGACGCTATGTTGAGAACTCTAAAGTCATTGTCTTCTCCCTCTCTGATGTTGTGGGTGTCCCGCAAAATAGCGGTGATCTCTTGATCCGCAGATTCCAGCTTATCGCCGCTCTCTACCTGGACGCTGATCTGGTTAACACTGCTTCCGCGGCTGCCCACCTGTGAGGTTGCCAGAGTGATATAGAAGGTGGATAAAGGAATATAGACCCTCATGTCTTCAAGTCCAAACCCCGTCCCCCGGCTTTCCAGTACACCGCTGACCTGGAATTGACGCCCACCAATCCTTAGGCTCTGGCCGGTAGGGTCCATCTCACCAAAAAGGGTCTCGGCTACTTCGCTCCCCAGGACGGCTACCCTCGACCTCGCTCCATAATCGAAGTCGGTTATGAAGCTGCCCTGTGCCACAGCGTAGTTGTCCACCCATGCGGTTTCCGGGGTCACCCCGGCAATAATTGTGTTGCTAAGGCTCTCTCCCCCCACTACAACCTGGGCGTAAGTCTGCGCCATTGGCGCCACCCTCTCTACAGAAGGGGCGTTTTGGGCAATCGCCTGTGCATCTTCCAAGGTCAGCGTTGTCTGAGCTCCCACTCCACCCATGCCGAGTTCTAGAGGTGTGACGTATATCAGGTTAGACCCTAGGGTGGCAAAAGACTCCTCTACCATAGCCGCCTGCGCACTTCCCAGAGATAGCACAGAAATAACTGCAGCCACGCCAATCAGGATGCCCAGCATGGTCAAAGCTGACCTTAGCTTGTTACCAAGCAAAGCCCGCAGCGCAGTAGAGAAACAATCCCAGAGTTTCATTCCGATGCCTCTATTTGAAATTCAAGTGTCACCCTGACCCTCAACGAACACTTCCTTCAATCTGGCCATCGCGAAGTTTAATGGTGCGCTCGGTATATGCGGCAATATCTGGTTCATGAGTAACCAGGACGATGGTCATGCCCTGCTCATTCAGTTTCTTGAAAATCGCCATGATTTCCTGGCTGGTCCGGGTGTCGAGGTTGCCTGTGGGTTCATCAGCTAGAATAAGAGAGGGATTAGTTACTAAGGCTCGGGCGATAGCCACCCGTTGTTGTTCCCCTCCAGCCAGTTCGCTTGGTCTGTGGGTAACCCGCCGGGCTAATCCTACTGACTCCAGCACCTGTAGCGCTCTTTGCCGTCGGTTGCTGGCACCGGCGTAAATAAGCGGTAGCTCCACGTTGGCTAAAGCCGTGGTCCGGGACAACAAGTGGAAGCTCTGGAAGACAAAGCCTATCTTTCTATTTCTTATCTCGGCCAATTGATTATCGTTAAGCTCGCTAACCTCGGTCCCATCCAGGCGGTATTGTCCTGAAGTCGGCTTGTCAAGGCAGCCGATGATATTCATCAGGGTGGACTTCCCCGAGCCCGAAGGCCCTATGATAGATACCATTTCTCCTGACTCAATGCGGCAGCTAATCCCCCGCAGAGCAGGCACTTCGGTCTGCCCTGCTTTATATACTTTTGTTACATTCTCAAGTTCAAGCATTGGCTACATCATGAAGAAGCCGCCTGGCCGCTCCTCAGAAGTGGGTAATACCACTTCCTCGCCCTCCTGCAATCCCGACAGAACTTCGGTGTTGAACCCATCGCTCAACCCCAAGGTAATTTGCCGTTCTTCCTGCTGCCCGTCTACGAGCACTAAAACCTTCGGGTTTTCCAGGGTCCCCCGAATATATCTGTTCGGTATCATCAATACATCGTCACGGCGCTCGATGATAACTTCAGCAGTGGCACTCATGCCATCCCTGAGCTCTGCAACGGGATTTTCCAAAGTTATGGTGGTGTCGTAAGATACCACCCCGACCAGAGTTGTACCTATCGGCGAGATGAAAGTTACCCTACCCCTTATTTCTTCATCAGGTAGGGCATCTAACAGGATATTTGCTTCTTGGTTCAGTCCCACTATTGAAATATCTATTTCATCAATAGAGCCGCGCATCTCTATACCACTGGTGTCAACCAGGGATATTGCCGGAGTGGCCAATGCCGCTGCCGAGATTTCCTTCCCTTCAGTTATGCTGATGTCGGCCACTACGCCATCAAAGGGAGCCACTATTTCCGCCTTCTCCAGGTTAAGCTCTGCCGACTCCAAACTGAGTTCTGCTAATTCCAGGTTTAGCTTTGCCGTTTCCCAACTTGCTTTGGCTATGTCTTCCTGCAGCTCGAGCACGTCCTCTGATACGCCCGGCACACCATTGTCCAGATTTTCCTTGGCGATTTCATATTGGGCACGGGCGGCCTTGACTTGCTCCTCCGCTATTTCGACCTGCAACTCAGCCATATCCACGCTTGAGTTTAGGGACGGGGCATCGAGCCTAGCTAGTACCTGGTCTTTCGTCACATCGTCCCCTTCTTCCACCAGCACCTCTGTTACTGTACCTGTCATGCCGAATGACAAATACGCCTTGTTAGGCATCTCCAAATTGCCATCCACCAAAACGGTTTTCATTATATCGCCCCAGGTGACATTATAAGTCGTAGGCACAGCTTCCGGCCCAGCACCTCTGGTAAATACGACACCGAGTACTATACCGATAACAACCACACAGATTGTTATTATTAGTATTCGCCTTTCTTTCATTCGTCTGTGTACCCCTCTCTGTTTTGATAAACCACCCATTATAGCGCAAATCTATGGTTTCGGGTAGAAAAAGCGCACCACATATTCTGGCCGGGACATTAACTCGCCTTGCCTTTACCCTTTATCCCGGTACCAGTGGTCTTACTTTCCTTGACCAGCTTGGCAACCTCATCAAGCCTGCTGGTCACAATGTTGAGCAACTCTTCCGCTGCCTCGACCTTGATAAAGATAAGCCCCTGTCCATCAAAATGACTGAAAACCAGAAATTTACTGCCTGCATCTATGCCAAGTTCTTTTCGCGCTTCCATGGGAATTACCAACTGCCCTCGTGGCCCGAGCACGGCGGTGCCGAAACACCTGCCTATTACGCGTCTATCCCTTTGTTTCACTCTCACCTCCTGTATAAGCAAAGTCAGTATTTTATGATTTTTCTTACTCATTTGTCAAGTCGAAAGGAAAGGCTGTTCACAAATGAAGCTACCGGTGAGCCAGGCAACCGGGGTTGGTGAATCGGGCCTGGGCAGGGATGAGACTGGCCCCTAGCAGTAAATGTAGCGCGAGGCTTTGGCCTCGCACCGCACGCCCTCGAAGGTCCGCACTAGAGTGAACATAGTGGCGAGCTTTAACCTCGCTTGAAGCAACTACAAGAACCCGAACCACTGGCGGTAGTCGCGCCAGATCATAGCCGCCAGCCATGATAAAATTAGGCTGCCTTCAGGCAGACTCAGGCGCAGGAGTTGCTGAATAGCTTCCGGACCTTAGGCGTGGCACGCGATGAAGAAACTTATTGCAGGAGCAGGCAAGCTAGGGATAGAGTTCAACGCCGGACAGATAAAACAATTCGAGCTTTACTACCAGGAGCTAATTGAATGGAATGAGAAGATTAACCTCACGGCTATAACACATTACTCTTCAGTACAGGTAAAACATTTCCTCGATTCCCTGACCATCACTCTAGCTTTGTCTGACCAAGGAATAGGAAGACCCGATTTCCATATTGTGGATGTAGGCACAGGCGCCGGCTTCCCCGGAGTTCCACTCAAGATCCTTTTCCCCAAGCCCAGGCTTGTACTCCTTGAGCCTACAACAAAAAAGACCGCTTTCCTCCACCACCTTATCCGCAAACTGGAACTGGAAAATGTAGAGGTGCTCAATGCTGGGGCTGAGGATGCAGCCCACCTAGCACTCTACCGCGAGCAATTTGACCTGGTTCTTTCCCGCGCTGTTGCCTTGTTGCCAACCCTGCTAGAACTGACTCTGCCCTTTTGCCAGATCGGGGGAAGATTCATAGCCCAGAAGAAGGGGGAGTTCAGCCAGGAAATTAGCGGGGCCAAAGAAGCCATCGCCGTCCTGGGGGGCAAATTAGATCAGATAAAGAAAATAGAACTGGACGAATTCGATGATGCGCGCTATCTGGTGATTATTGATAAAATATGCTCGACGCCGGAAAAATATCCCCGACGCCCTGGGCTGCCAAGGCGACGGCCAATACAGGAGGTGAAATAGAGATGTGGAGCAGGAGATCCCGGAGGTTCTACTTCGGCCTCCCCCCTTTCGGTTTCTACTTCCAGGGATTCAGGCCTTTTCCCCACAAAAAGGAATATCTGGACATGCTCGAGGAGTACAAGAAAGACCTGGAAGAGGAACTCAAGGAGCTAGACAGAGAGATCGAGGAAACCAAGAAGAGCCTCTAGAACACAAATGCCAGCCAGGTGCAGTTTAATTTGAGGGAATGCCGGAAGATATTCCAGGACTGATTCAAAGCCAGGCAGACTTCATCGTCAGTCAACAGCTTCCTTACGGGGCTATCCCATGGTACAGAGGTGCTATAACTGACCCCTGGGACCATGTGGAATGCGCCATGGCCCTAGATTTTGCCGGCCGGCCCGGCGAGGCCAGCTTGGCTTATAAGTGGATGCGTGATGTCCAGAACCCTGATGGAAGCTGGTATTTCAGCTATCTCAATGACAGACCCCAGGACCGAACCAAAGATACAAACTTCAGCAGCTACATAGCAACCGGGATGTGGTTTCACTACCTCGCTACCCGGGACCTGGACTTCCTCCGCTACATGTGGCCTGAAGTGGAGAAGGGCATAAACTTCGCCTTGAGTTTACAGCAGCCAGGCGGTGAGATTCATTGGGGACTAAGTGAGAACAACGAGGTTTGGCCGGGAGCAATTCTGACTGCCTCCAGCAGCACCTGGCTCAGCATTAAATGCGGCACAAGGATTGCTAGGACCCTGGGACTAGATAAGCCTGACTGGGACAAGGCATGCCAAAGGCTGGCCAGAGCAATCAAAGAGCACCCCGAACGCTTTGACACCTTAGGTGAGGACAAGAGCGGGCACGCCATGACCTGGTATTATCCCATCCTTGTGGGATTGCTCAAGGGGAAGCAAGCAGAAAAGCGCATCTCAAGAGGCTGGCCGGACTTCATCATAGATAGCTGGGGGTGTAAATGCTTTGCCGACAGACAGTCAGTGTGCATAGCTGAGACCTTTGAACTCATTCTGGCCCTAACAAGGATGGGTGTCCGAGATAAGGCCAGGATAGTGCGGGACTGGGTAATACAATTTCGGGATGCTGACAGCGTGTTCTATCGGGAGGTATATTGGCCGCACAGGGAGATAAGACGGGCAGAACAGGAACCTCGGTCCTATGAGAAGAATACCTGGACATCGGCAGCAGCGATACTGGCTATGGTGGCTTTGGGTGGGGCTAAAATGCCATAGCCAGAGCATTGGGCTGTAACATGAGCTCAGAGCATAGCGTCACAAGAGTTCCCCTGAGGATTACACTGGAAGATGACCCCAATGATTTCGTGGGTTACGAGGTCCTCATCGACTTCATAGAGCAACGGGGATTGTATAAACTGGAAGGAGATATCATCGAGATTGGCGCTTACATGGGCAGGGGAACTGCCAAACTGGCGAAGTTTGCCCAGAGATACGGCAAGAAGGTTTACGCCATAGACGTTTTCGACCCCAGCCTGGACAAGACTACGAGCAAAAGTGGGATCAAGGCAGGTGATGTTTATGAGGCATTTCTCCAGGGCCGCTCGATGCTGCAGGCTTACCAGGAATCAACTCGAGTTTTTGATAACGTCATCACTATGAGGGAAGATTCCCAAAAAGTCAGCTTCTCTCAAGAACAGAGATTCATCTTCGGGTTCATTGACGGCTGCCACCAGCAATCCTACGTAGAAAATGATTTCCATGTCATCTGGCCCCACCTTGTCCACGGAGGGGTCCTCGGTTTCCACGATTATAAATTTGACGATTGGCCAGAAGTCACAAGAGCCACCGATAGGCTAATGCAAGCACACAAGAGAGAGATAAGCGAAGCATATGAGATAGAAGGGAAGTATAGTATTCTGTCTCTCCTTTTGATTAAGAAATAGAGTTCGCCTCTAGCTGGCCAAGGTGGCACATCTCAGGCTGAATTAGAAGCAAGGCAGCAATGCCCTGAACCTAGTTTAATGACTACTTGCCAGCCCACTGAAGCTCCTGAGAACAATGCTTGACAGTGCATAGGGGGGATGATACTGTATCTGACAATATCCCGCGGAAGCTAGACTATTAGGGGGAGACTATGGTTCAAAAGAAAATCTTCGCGTCGGCAGTTTTCCTGGCTGTATTGATGATGGCTTTCCCGACAGTCGGCTTGCTAGCCGGGGAAAGTAGCACAGACAGCATCGATTTATCGACAACAGAGAGCACTGCACTGGAGGCTTACGGCAAACTGCCTCTCCTGTTCATCGAGAACCTCGGGCAGATAGATGAGGCGGTCAGGTACTACGTCAAGCCGTCGGGACAGATTGTCTATTTTACTGAAGAGAACATAGTCTTTGACCTTGTCCGCTCTGACGGGGTGAAGGCAGATAACTTGGCCGACAGACTCGTTTTCAGCCTCGATTTCCTGGGAGCTAACAGCCAACCCGCTATAGACGGCAGCGGCAAAGACAGCGCCGTTGTCAACTACTTTATCGGCAATGACCCTGAGAATTGGTATGCCAATGTCCCGACCTACAGACAGCTGGTTTATAGGGACATTTACCCCAACATAGACCTCCGGCTCTATGGCGATGGTGGAACGCTGTGCTATGACTTCATCGTCAATCCCGGAGCAACGCCGGAAGCCATAGCACTAGCTTACAACCGTATAGACAGCCTGGTAATTACAGATGGCGAGCTTGTCATCGGCACCGTCTTGGGCGATATAGCACAGAGCCATCCACATATATACCAGCAGATAGGAGATGAAGTGGTGGAGGTTGAAGGTGGCTTCAGGCTGGGCAAAGATAACACCTACGGCTTCCACGTGGCAGCCTACGATAACCGCTATCCCCTCATCATAGACCCGGTGCTGCTTGACTACGCCACCTACATCGGTGGCATAGATGATGATGCGGCAAATGCTATAGCCGTGGACTCAGATAACCACGCTTATGTCACCGGGCATACGGAGTCTGCCGACTTCCCCTTCACTGCGGGCGCCTACCAGGCGGCCTTGGACCGGGGTTATGATGCCTTTGTCACCAAGCTGTCACCGGATGGAAGCGCTCTGGTGTACTCCACCTACCTCGGCGGCTCAGATGATGATAAGGCATACAGTATAGCCGTGGACTCAAACAACTACGCCTACATCACCGGATTGACGGAGTCCGGCGACTTCCCCACTCAGAACCCCTTCCAGGGGGCCCTGGTTGGGGCGGCTGATGCCTTTGTCACCAAGCTGGCACAGGATGGAGCTAGCCTGGTGTACTCTACCTACCTCGGCGGCGAAGACATCGACTGGGGATATGCCATAGCCCTGGACACAAACAACTACGCCTACGTCGCCGGAGAGACGCGCTCCCCTCTCCTCTTTCCCACCGAGAATCCCTACCAGGCGACCTTGGGCGGTGGAGTTAGTGATGCCTTTGTCACCAAGCTGGCACAGGATGGAGCTACTCTGGTGTACTCTACCTACCTCGGCGGCTCAGGCGATGAATTTGGAGAAGGCATAGCCGTGGACTCAGATAACCACGCTTATGTCGATGGATATACGAATTCGGACTCGCCAACCCCTTTTCCCACCACCGTGGGCGCCTACCAGGCGGTCTTTGCTGGGGCTGGGATTGATGGACGGGGTGATGCCTTTGTCACCAAGCTGTCGTCGGACGGAAGTTCCTTAGTGTACTCTACCTACCTTGGCGGTGCCCTGGATGATTGCGCACATGACATAGCCCTGGACTCGGAAGGTCACGCTTACGCCACCGGAAAGACGGAGTCCGACGACTTCCCCACTACTGCCGGCGCCTTCCAGCTGGCCCGTGTCGCTGATTATGATGTCTTTGTCGCCAAGCTCTCACTGGCTGGAGATGCCCTGGTGTACTCCACCTACCTCGGTGGCGATGGCTTTGACCTTGCCGAAGGCATAGTTGTGAACCCGGACAATCACGCTTACGTCGCCGGAGAGACGTGGTCCAGCACCGGCACCTTGCCAGTCACTTCCGATGCCTTCCAGCCGACCTATGCCGGGAATGGTGATGCCTTTGCCACCAAGCTGTCACCGGCTGGAGATGCCCTCGTGTACTCTTCCTACATCGGCGGCACAGGCTGGGATATTGGAACTGGCATAGCCCTGGACCCAGACGACCATGCTTACGTCTCGGGATGGACGCAATCCGGCGACTTCCCCACCTCTGATGGTGCCTTCATGGAGTCCCCAGGTGGTGTTTCGTACCCTGATACATGGGACGCCTTTGCCGCCAAAATAGTAGCACCCTTGGACCTCACCACCGACAGCACCGCCGGAGGTTCGGTAGCCGACCCTGGCGAGGGCACTTTTGCCTATGAAAAGGGAACAGTGGTCGACCTGGTGGCCGCCCCAGATGCTGGCTACTCGTTTGTCGGGTGGACTGGTCATGTCGGCACCATTGCCGATATCGAGGATGCCACCACCACCATCACCATGAACCGTGACTATTCCATCAGAGCCGACTTTGAGGAGATACCATCGGTTCAGCACAACCTCTCCATCAACAGCACGGAGAATGGTTCGGTCACCACGCCTGGAGAAGGTACCTTTAACTATACCACAGGAACTGTAGTCGACCTG
>Ga0209427_10004062_pt1 | contig 17000 bp, 21 predicted proteins | sample DeeMarSWOR136_30_FD_187465 | JGI IMG/M metagenome (GOLD analysis project Ga0209427, IMG submission 187465) | Marine sediment microbial communities from White Oak River estuary, North Carolina - WOR-1-36_30 (SPAdes) (version 2) | ecosystem: Environmental > Aquatic > Marine > Intertidal zone >...
ATAGTCTTCGATATTATAATTCCCTTTAAAATCATTATCTGTTATATTGGAAAAATAAACAGACCGGTCATAAAAGAATTTCAATACATTCGGGTCTTTCATTAATATATTCTTTGCGAGCTGCTTAACAGGCGCGCCTGTTGATTTATTTAATTCATTTAAATTATCTATAGCCTGCACGTAATGCTGTTTCCGATTTGCCGCTAGGGTATCAATCTTATTGAATTTGAAAAATGATTATTTTCTTTATATATCATATAATTGTCATATAGTGGATTATTTTTATTATCATTAATTGAACTATAAGTAGTTTCTTCAGCTTCGTATGCTTCAGATATGTTGACTGAACTCAAAAAAAATATTAAAAATATTATTACAAATTGTTTTTTTATATTTATAATATAAACCTCCATTAACAATTGTTAATATCAATTTAAATATAAAAATCTTTCTTACAAATTATATTATTGGCAATATTTAAATAAATTAAACTAAAAAATTAAATATATATTTCGGATAAAATAGTTTTTATCTTATTCGAAGGTTTAAAGGCTGATAAAAAAATTATTCTTTTGTTTTCTAGTTTTGTTAGAAAAATCCACAAACAAATAAAAACAAACAATTAAACCGACTTCATCTCTACATTAGAATATCCTTTTGGCTGGGATTCATTTTAACTTGTAAGAGTCTTAAAAAATAATTTTTTGTTCCTATAACAAGTTTATTAAAATTGGAAATATTAAGTTATAAGTGAAGTGATATGTGGGAAAGGTTTACGCCAAATGTTTGATTTCGCCTTTACTCGTATACACTCGACTTAATTTTAGAAAAATCTAAATTAATCTTTGTAATTAGGGGTAAAACATGAAATCTTATAGAAGCCATTATTCACTTGATGTTACTAGTAAAGAGCATGGAAAAAATATTACTGTTGCAGGTTGGATTGAAGATATTAGAAATATCGGTTCAATTGCTTTTATTATTCTTCGTGATAGAAAAGGTACACTTCAAGTAACTGCTCTTAAAAAGGAACATCCCGAGCTTTTTGAAAAACTAGTAAATATTCCTAGAGAATCAGTTATTTCAGTCAATGGAATTTGTCAAAAAAGTGAAAAAGCAAGAAATGGTTATGAAATAATTCCTCAAGAACTTGAGATTTTATCTGTTTCTGAAACTCCTTTGCCTCTGGGAGTTGTCGATAAGGTTGAATCTGAACTTGAGACCCGCCTTGATAATCGATTTATAGACCTTAGAAAAGAAAAAATTCAAGCGATTTTTAAAATAAGAAACCAAGTAATTGCAGCAGTTCATGAATATTTAAGAAAAGAAAATTTTATAGAAATTCATACTCCTAATATCATTGCAAGTTCTTCAGAAGGAGGAACAGATGTTTTCAAGTTTAAATATTTTGAAAAAGAGGCTTTTCTTGCCCAATCACCACAACTTTACAAGCAGATGATGATGGCAACAGGTCTTGATAGGGTCTATGAAATTGCATGGTATTTTAGAGCAGAAGAGCACAACACTAGAAGACATCTTAATGAATCAACTGCAATAGATCTTGAGATGGCTTTTATAAATAGTGAAGAAGATGTAATGAAAATTTTAGAAGGTCTTGTCCACCATATGTGGAAAAAGGCTGGTGATTGTAAGGAAGAACTAAAAATTTTGGAAAAGGAAATAATTGTTCCAAAATTACCCTTTAAACGAATAATATATGACGATGTCATAGAAAAATTAAATAAGAATGGGTCTGAGATCAAATGGGGAGAGGATTTAGGTTCTGAAGAAGAAAAACTTCTTGGAACCATTATGAAAAAAGAGAAAAACGAATTTTATTTTATTACAAAATACCCAATTGAAGCAAAGCCATTTTATACAATGCCTGAAGGTGACGTTCATTCACGTGGATTTGACCTAGAATGCAATGGAGTTGAAATTGCATCAGGAAGTCAAAGAATACATGATGTAAAACTTTTAAAAAAGAGAATTAAGGAATGTGACCTTGATACAAAAGATTTTGAATCCTATCTGAAAGCTTTCCGATATGGAATGCCTCCACATGGAGGCTTTGGTTTTGGTATTGAGCGTTTTTTAATGGAGCTACTTGATATTAAAAATGTAAGAGAATGTATCCTATTTCCAAGAGACAGGACACGTTTAACACCATAAAACAAAAAAGTTCATATAAAAAATGAAAAAATATAAGTTAGGGTGATTTATTACTTTATTATATTAGGAGGATGACATGATGTACAAAATTGAAGATTTTGGAAAAAATGCTGGAAAGGTATGGGACGTTCTAAACACTCACGGTTCTCTTACTGAAAAGACATTGATGAAAAAAGCCAATTTAACTAATAATGAGTTTTATTCAGCAATAGGGTGGCTTGCAAAGGAAAACAAAGTCTCAAAAGAAGAAAATTATTTTACACTAAAAGAAACTAATCTTTCTGATTGGATTGGCGAAAATGCAGGTAAAATATGGCAAATTTTAAACACATGGGGAGAAATAGATATAAAATATCTACAGAAATTTGCAAATATCTCAAAAAATGATACTTTTCTTGCACTAGGTTGGCTTGCAAAAGAAGACAAGGTAAAAACAAGGGTTGTTAAACCAAAAACACCTCAAGTGATAGTTAATTTGAAATAATTTTAAAAATAAGGTAAAATTAATGCCATCGAAAAATAAACAGGCAATGGTTATTGCAATCATTGCTGGAATTTTTCTTTTAGTTGCTGGAGTTAGTGGCCTTGCTACATGGGAAACAATACAGGATTTTGTTACAAAAAATATTATAGATAATGTTATTGTCCAGATTGTATTTGCAGTTCTAATTTTTATTGCATCTCTCGGTGGAATTTCAGTAATTACTGGTGGACTTTTAATTGGTAAAAATAATGTTGGTATTGGTAAATTTCTAATTACACTAGGTGCAGGACTAGGATTGATTGGTTTAATATTTTCAATTATTGTTGTCTATATGGAAGGAAACCTTACTATTGGTAGCTTTTTTTCAATAGGTGCAATCGGTCTTATTTTATCTATTATTGCAAGAATGAGAGCAAAAAAAGAATAAAATTTTAAAAATTTTAAATCTTTTTTGAAAAATCTTCTATTTTTGTTTGCCAACCTTCCATAAATGCATTTCCAGATTTTGCATCTTTGCCTATTTGGAAATCAACTTCTGCAACCTTTACCATATTCTTTTTTGAAAGTAGTTTTTCCATTTTAGGAAGCAAGTTTTTGTTCATGCCATGAGTATTTATTATTCCATACTTTTTTTGATCCATATCTTCAAGCTTTTTCATAAAATTTCTCATGTTTTTTTGTAAATTAAACGCTTCAGTTGGGGCTGAAAATACATAAAAATCAGCATCAGGCATATTTTTTGGATCTGCCTCATCTGTATGAAAAATCTCGATCTCTGCAGGTTTATCTTTTAATTTATCTGAAAGGTGATTTACGAGCTTCTTATTATGACCAAATCTTGACCAATAAATCATTACATATTTCATAGGTTCACCAAGCAGGGGTATTAACTATTTGTATAAAAATATAGTTTATTGAATCAAAACTTTTAATGTGCTTTGGAATAATTATTTGTTAACGATTTTGGAGGAAATTATAATTATTTAATATAATGAAAAAATCTTTAAGCATTAATAAAATTATGTTAGAAAATTTCATTAGGAAGTTTACTAAATTATGAAAAAAGATGGTAATCTATATATTCATATTGGTCTTCATAAAACCGGAACAACTTTCTTACAACAAGAGGTGTTTCCAAAGTTAAAAAATGTAAATTATATCTCAAAATATAACAGACAGGGATCATTACATCTAATTACTACAAAATTTAGTAAAGATAAAATAAATCTATTTTCAGAGGAACATTTAACCAGACAGAATTATTTGGATGATGGTCAGGCCTCAATGTCTGAAATTGCTAAGAGAATACATAAATTATTTCCTGAGGCTAAAATAATTCTAACGCTAAGAAACAAAGACGACTGGTTAAAATCTCTTTACAATCAGTATGCAAGAACACGGGGATTAAAAAGTTTTGAGGAATGGTACAATGATGTTTTTGATAAAGAAGATTTAAACTTTGAAAAATTTGTAAAATTGTTAAATGATTTATTTGACGATGTATTAGTATTAGAGTATGAATTATTAAAAAAAGACAGTGATTTGTTTGTCAAAAAAATTTGCAATTTTATGAATGTGGATGTACCAAAATTTAACAATATATTTGTATATAAAAGTCCAGCATTAAAAGATGTTGAAAAAATAAGAAAAAAAGGAAAGACTCTTATTGGTTTAATAAGGTTTTTTAGTTCAAAAGAACATGGATTTATTGAATCAATTTTCATTCAATTTATTAAATGGATAAATCGGTAATTTATATCAAAAAATTTTTTTATTGTTTTAATATTGAGATAAATAGTTCTCAACATCCTTAATAAATCTCAATGTTCCACTTTCTATTTGCTTTGTTAAGGCATCTAAATTACTAAAATCTGGATTGTCAGCCAAATCATATTCTAAAATAGAATCAACAACTTTTAAAGTTGGAGGAATACGATATTTGTCCCAACCACTTTCTTTTATCAATTTCCAGTATTTTTCTTGAACCTTTTTATTATAACCAAATAACCAAACTTCAAATCTAAATGATTCATAATTAAAAACAATTCCAATTTTCAATTTATTTCTTTTTAATGATTCTGGGAAAAAAGAAAAATAAGTCATGTCCATATAACCTTGATATATACTTCCAGATACAATATAATCTGGATACTTTTTTTGAAAATGAGTTCTTAAACTCATAATATATTCTATTAATCCTCTATATGCTTCTATTATGTCGCCCTTTTCTATCTGTTTTTTATATTCAGTCATATGTTCATGAAACGCTTCCATATATTATTCCTCAATCAAACCCTAGGTTTTTATGATAAACTTATTTCTAAAGTATAAATAAAAGGTTTTATTTAGTTTTTAATTATTTTGCATTTGTTAAAAAAAAGAGGGGTATTTAATGGATAATAAAGAAAATAAATCAAGATCTGATACAGTCGGAGGGCTTGTTTTTGTTGGACCCTTAATGATTGGTATTGGCCTTGGGATTTATTACAATATAACAGCAGTTGGTGTATTAGTGGGTCTTGGTGTAGGTTTTATTTTATTTGGATTGATTAAGGCTTTTATGAAATGAGAGTTAGTCAGATATAATAAAATCAAATTTTATCTGTATTATACTCTAACATTCTGACATCGAACTGATATTATTAGATTTGGATTCACTTATAACTGGAAAAATGGATTGGGGCAAATATCTGACACAATCTTTTTTATTTATATTAAAAACGCACGGGAAGGGGTTTAAACAGCATTTTTACTATTAAAAAATAGAAATTATTGATATCCTCCGATTTTCAGACTAGGATCACCAAATAGAATCCATTCTTCAAGGGCTAAGAAGTTTAGCCAAACTAAAGAGTCACCATTAGAGTTTAAATGTTCGCTAATAGACCATGCTATATCATCATCTAAGTACCTCTTAATAGTCTCCACCCATATCTCTCCAAGAGAATCTATACCATCTGCATAAGCTTCAAAAACACTCATTGTTGTATGGCCACTGAGTGATTCTGTATACATTGTTGTTGGGTAAATGTTACCCTCAGTAGTTAAGGCAAAACTTGCTATTGCTCCACCATTACTATGTTTCACAAACTCCCAAGCAATAGGACTAGATACAGTATTAAAATCCCCATTTGAACATGAGCTGAATACTGCTATAGGAAGTTTACCATTGTTGGTAAGTTTTTGAACCTCAGATATATAGTACCCTGAAGGCGACGGTAATTGTATACTTTTCTTCTTATTAAAAGGAGGAAAGGTTACTAATCTTGTGGGTGAACCATGCATTGAAAAAAGTAAGAAACCTGCACCGTCATTTATTGCGTTATTGATATTTCTTATGGTAAGTCTTTTAGCGCGAATTCCTAGAAGTCCAGTTGAATATAACTTTTTTGCAGTAAAAGTATCTAGACATTTAGCTACCTGGTTACACATATATTCCCCTTCCCATGCAATTCTGTATCTTTTACCAGTGATATTTTTAAAAGCAAGGGATAGGAGGATTTCTTCCCATGTATTAGGATGTGTATCTCCTCCACATAGTATCAAATTATTGAACCATTCTCCACCAAAGGCATTATTTTCATAATCAATAATTTTATTTACAATTGTCTCGACTTCCTCAGATGTTTGGCAAAGAACCCTTCCAACACATATATCTGGATATAAATCTACTTCATCAATAGCTCCATCTTGTCCTATCTCACCGAACATACTATTATTATTTGAATCCCAACTGCAAAAACTACCGTTTTCATCATAAATATCAGCGTAATATAAATCTGTTATAAACCCATTTGATTTAAATGAGCAAATATCTGGGAATAAAAACTCCCATTTGTACTCAATAAAACTGTTAAAACGGAAAATAGAATATCTTACCGGTATCTCTTCTTTTCCACCTACAAACATTATGTATCTTGTATTCCAGTTTTCAATTGCATCCTTAATAAAATATTTAATCTGCTCAGCATCATCCCTCCCTTCAGCTGGGAAATAAACACTGTTGTATATTTCCTCAAGTGTTACAATTTTTGTAGCAACTGCATGCTGTTCTTTGTGTTCTAATAATATTTGTAATTCGTCTGAAAAACTTGTTGGTGTTATAATTATCAAATCATAGTTTTCGTTTGTATAAGCTATTGATGTTAAAGAACCAATTCCATTTATAAGTAAAACTCCTATAACTAAAATAGGTATAAATTTCCTCATATTTTTTCCTCCCTATTATTTTTAATTAAAGATGTATATATAAAATTAACTTATTTTTTTAAAGCCTGAAATAAAACAAATGTTAGTGTGCTGATTTGATTTCATAGAACTATAACTATTTTTTTCAAACTTTGTAACAACCAATTTATTAAACAGATAAGCCTTAGAGCTTATTAGTGAAAACATGAACCAAATAAAAATGCACCCAATTGGAAAAATTAATTCACCTTATAAAGAAAGTAAAGAGATTCCTATACAAGGAAGGTTTAAAGATGATGTAGAGGCCTATGTAGAACTAAAAAAGGAATATGTAAAAGGCCTTAAAGACCTAGATAAATTTAGCCATTGCATACTTATTTACTATTTTCATAAGTCAAATAAATTAACAATTGAGGGAAAACCTTTTCTTGAAGATGAAAAACATGGTATATTTGCAATTCGTAGTCCGCATCGTCCAAATCATATAGGTCTTTCTATTGTAAAAATTAAGCGAATACAGAATAATAAACTGTATTTTACTGAGGTAGATATGATTAATGAAACTCCTCTGTTAGATATTAAACCTTATGTTAAATATTTTGATAATCGAGAAGCTGTTATTTCTGGTTGGATAGATAAACATTTTAAAAATGGAAAAATTCCTGATAGAACGATTATTTGATGAACTCATCATTTTTCATTTTAATTCTACAAAATATCATTTTACTATCAATCCACTAATTCAATGTTAGTATAACCATAAAAATCTTTATAATTGCAATTATAACTTAAAGTGCTAGAAACAAGTAAATTTCAAGAAAAGTGATTTAACTGGAATATATAATAATTCCATGGTTTTCTTAAACAAATATTGTTTTTTTTATGGATTGTACAAAAAATAGATATTAAATTTAATAAACTCAGAATTTTTATTTAGTATTATAACAAACCAGAAAAGGTGAATTAAATGAGTGAATGGATATTGATATTTGTATTAATTCCTGCTGCTCTAGTAGTAATAGGATTGTTGCTAACAATAGTAGTTTATAAAAAGAAAAAAGAAGGTAAATTAGGAGAACCAAATTATCAGGTCTTCTTTAATGTTGGAATGATATGGATACCCGTTGGTGTTGTTTTTATGATAACAATCAACAATGTAATGGGTATTGCATTTATGGCTTTGGGAGCTTCATATATGGCAATTGGTCTTGCAAATCGTGATAAATGGGGAAAAAAAGAGAAATAAATAATGGGCAATTGTCCATATTGTAAACAACAATTAAGCATTAATGATATTAAAACAGAAGAAAAAGGTTAGTTAGGAATAAATTCTCCTTCGATCCAACCTCCAATACGTCGTGGACTTCTTAATATCCAGTTTCCTTCGAATGTTTGTTCATCAAATGTTCCTCGACCATATATTGTCAGTGAAATTCTTGAAATTGACACTTTGACAATAAATCGATTTTTAATGAACACTCCTCTGAATCTTCCCTGATTTTCTCCTGCAGTCGCTGTTCCATATATTATTTTGAATCTACCTCTTGTATTGTAGTTTCCATCAAGATTTACCCAAGGTTCACTGCTTCCTCTTCTTCCCAATTCTGCAGTGAACTCACCATCTTCTCTACTTTTTCGTTCAGTTTCTAAATCATTATTTGACATAGCAACAGCGCCAAGTCCACTAAGAACAAAAATACCGACTACTAAAATTGGTAAAAGCTTCTTCATATGATGCCTCCTTAACTTTATCCAATTATAATATTATATCTCTTATTTAAAGCTTTATTTACTATTTTTATGTAGAAGTATATTTACAAAAAAATATTTTAATTGACACGATTTCAAAAAATATCATAATTCTCGTGTAAAAATGTTCAAAAAATGCAGGTGACAAAATTTGAACTCGGTTTTACCAGTAAAATAATATGAGTTTCTCCTTTTATGCAAAAAGAGTAGATTTATGAGCAATTAATTTATTTTAATATTGAAAAAATGGCCATAAAATGATAAAAAAAAGCCAGTCATGGATGAATGTCATTCCATCCACTTTAGCAAGTTTGCTCTTCATCTCACAAATCATAGTGGGGTTATATTTATTATCTGAAATTTCTCAAATTAAAATATTAGCATATTTAGGTGTTGGACTCTATGTTTTTTCAGGAATAATTTTTGGCATGCTTCCAACTTTTGAATTTCGAAAAAAAGGTGGAGTGAAAAAAGGAAAAAGTTACATACATACTACTAAACTTGTTGATACTGGTATATATTCAATTATTCGGCATCCGCAATATGTAACCTTTATACTGTGGGCAATTGCCGGCATGTTACTTTTCCAACATTGGATTATTATCCTGTTGGGCATACCCGTTATTCCCTTAATATATATTGACTTAATTAAAGCAGATAAAGATGCGATTGAAAAGTTTGGAGATGATTATAAACAGTATATGCAAAAGGTTCCAAGAGCAAATATCATGCTTGGAATTATCCGACGGGTAAAACGTTAAAAAAAATGCAGAGGACGAGATATTGACTCGGTTTTACCAGTAAAATAAATTCATTTTCAACTGTTATATTTAGTTTGCAATAGCATTAAATCATTAATTTATAATACAGAATTTTGTATCCAAATTCCTACTCTAATAAAATGTATTATGAAAGTGAGTATTATATTAATCATTATTGTTTTAATAAACAATGACCTTCTTAGAAATTTTTTATTTAGAACATATGATTCTTTATACCATACGTAAAAACATCCATATGCTGCAAAAGCAGCTATAAATATCTCAAGAAAAAGCAAGATCCAATGAATAGGTTGATCAGTTGTTGCAATCCATCCTCCACCAGTTAATATTAGATGGATACCACGAAGAAAGAAAAATGATGGTATACAACCTAATATGATCCACCATGCTTGCTTCCATTTTATGTATTTTGTTTGATTCATATTTATACTTCTTTATAAAGATTTTACCATATTAACAAATTATTTTCTTATTTCTAAAAGATAATATGACAAATAAGAAAAATCCTATTGCTGTACCGAAACCTACTCCTATAGGAATATTATTAAAAGGAACACCAATACCAGCACCTATGGCTATCCAAATTGGAATCCAGCGAATAGGTTTTTTATTTATACGTTTGTTCATACAGATCACTATTTTCAAGAGTTATTTATATAAACTTTTTATAAAATAAAAACTCTTATTAGAATATTTATGGACGTTAATAAATTATTTAATAATTAAAATAGTAATTTGTTCAAGTATATTCTATAATATCAATTTTTTCACAATTTGGGTTTAATTTTTAAAAGAAATTTCTTCAACCCAAATAAATAAACTTGGTCTAGGTTTCCATATTATATCATCAATAGTTCCATAAAAAGCTTTATTTGAAAAAAGAGGTATCCAAGCAACATCTGCTGCTGCTATTTCAAAAATTTGTTGGAGGTATTCTTTTCTCTCATCTGTTATCATAGTATAGCACATTATTTCACATAGTCGATCGACTTCATGATTTGAATAATTTCCGTAGTTCCAAATACCTATACTTTCTTCTAAATCAGGCGTATGAAGTAATAATTTGATTGTCGATTCGGCGTCTATAGGATTCCAACCAGCTATATAACAAGATGTATTTCTATAATAAAGCTTTGAATAATATTCAAACTGGGGATTAGGATTAAGTATTACATTAATATTGATTTCTATTAGCTGATTTGCTATTTCATTTGAAATATTTAGCCATTTAGAAGAATCAGGAATATCCAATTCTATAGTAAATCCATCTTCGTAACCTGCTTCTTTCATAAGTTGCTTTGCTATTTCTAAATCATATGGTAGTCTATTTATGTTAGGATTATATCCAAAAGTATGATATGTAATAAACTGAGATATTGGAGTTGCAGAACCATTTAGATATTTTTCAATAATAGTATCAATATCAATGGCATGATACATAGCCTTTCGTACTTTTAAATCAGATACAGGATTATTAGATCCCTTAAAACCAAAACTATCATTAACTCTGAAATCAAAGCTTAGATATATTACCCCTGGTGTTTGTACTGATTTAATGTCTAATCCTTCAATATTTGTAATTTCATCAACATAATCAATTGATAGAGGAACAATATCGATTTCTTCATTAATAAGCGCATTTTTTAATTCTTCTGAATTATTCATTTTTTTAAATATAACTTTTTTAAATTCAGGTTGTCCTTTCCAATAATCATCAAATCTTTCAAGAGTAATATGATCTCCAGGTATATAATCCGATAATTTGTATGCTCCCGTACCAATAGGCCATGTTTCATTAGTATCCTCTATTTCTTTAATATAATCCTTAGAAATAATAAAAAGGGTTCCTAATTTATACAACAACATAGGATATGGTTTTTCAGTTTTAATATCGATAGTATAATTATTTAATATTTCAATTTCTGATATAGATTCAAGCTCTTCTTTATAATAAGAGTAATTTTTCATATATTCAATCGTAAATTTGACATCCTCTGCAGTAAAAATATCACCATTATGGAATTTTACTCCTTCTCTTAAAAAGAATCTCCATGTGACATTATCTGGATTATTCCAACTTTCTGCGAGTGCTGGAACATATTTATAGGTTTTAGGATCCATTTCTGCTAAATAGTTAAATAGATTAACATTTACTGAAAGAGTTGTAGTATCTCTTATGGACATCCAAGGGTAAAATCCAGAGATGTTATTTATCATTCCTATGACTATTTCATTATCAATCCTATTATCTTTATATCCAGAATCATTTATACATCCCGAAATTAAAAAAATATTTAATGTTAATATAAATAAAACTAAAAAATTAATAATTTTTTTAAATTTTATTTTTCCAAACATTACCCTATTAACCTATTTTTGTATCAAATTATTCGTTTTAATATTATCCATGCTTTATTTTCTACCTTTTTTAAAAATATTTTAAGGATATTTAAAAATTCATGGTTTTTTTATCAATTTTGTAGTTATTGCCATTATATAAAAAATAAAGAAGGAGGCGAAAATTCTTCAATCTTCTGTAAAGAGTGTTACAACTTTTGCGTTTCCCTCTAAATTGACGACTAATTGATCTTCAGTAGTACCATCATTTGTATAGATTCCTTTGTACCAAAATAGTCTCATTCCCCATACACCAATAAGACCTGTATCCTCCCAAAGAATTTCACCATTTTTTTCTGTATATACAGTTACAGTTACATCTGGTTCCATCCATTGTATATGCCATAAGATAACAAAGGCTCGTTCATCACTATATGGACGTATAAAGAAGAATTTAAACATCAAATAGTTAATCAAATTACCGGAGACTGGCACAACCGTTCCTGTTACTTCAATATAGCAGTCTTTATAGACTTCTCTTTTATTTCCAAACGTTTGGGTTGCTGATATGGATGGTATGAACACTGTTATCAAAAGCATTCCAATTATTATTCCAATTATCTTCTTTTTCATCTTTCTTTCCTCCGTATAATATAAAAATGATGTTGGAAATTAATATAATATTTACTATTCATTAATTGAAAAAAAATAAAATTTAGTATATTAAAAATAATGTTTTGTTCAAAAAAAAGATATTTTGTAATGGTTTCGTATGTTTAATTTTGAAAAATAGAAATATTTACAAGCAAAGAAGATTATGAAACTTATATTCCGGATAAAATATATTTAATAAAAAAATATAATTAGATAAAACTAACGTTTGCATCGGGATTCGAACTTAGAATACAATCATTTTTCCATCTATCGAACAATATTTGTAATATTTTCCTTGTAAAATAGAGTAAGAGACATTTTTCAGAAAATCATTATTTTATTTAAAATAATTCGGGGGACAAGATATTGACTCGGTTTTACCGGTAAAATAATATGATTTTCTCCTTTTATATTTGATTTTCTTTGTATAGAAAAACGTCTTCAATTTTTACATCAAAGACTTCTGCAATTTTAAAAGCCAATTCTAATGATGGATCATATTTGCCTTTCTCTATTGCTAATATAGTTTGTCGTGTGACTCTTAATTTGTCTGCAAGTGCCTCTTGAGTTAGGTCATGCATTGCTCTGAAAACTTTAAGCTTATTATTCATAAGAGAAATCACATCCCATATTTTTTACCATAATATATATAAAATCCCATGTAAACTAAAAGTAAGGTGGCTGCAAAGTATGCTAATGAATAACCGATTTCTTCTAAATCCAAATAACCACTTCTACTAAGTCCAAGGATAACAAGACCTATAGTGGCAAATGATACACCGATGACTTGCACTGTTCTCCTTGATGCTTCTTGACTTATTTTATAAATCCTTTCGTCTTCTATTACATCTTTTACTCTTCTTTTTATTGTGTTTAATACCAATAATCCAACTATGATTGCTATAACTGGTAAAATAAAATCTCCATTTGTTACTGCCCATCCACAAACAAAACCAACCGTAGCTGTAATTATTATCCCTAATATGGTATATTTTTTCTTTTCCATGCTACCATCTCTATGTATACAATATATTACAAAATGTTATATAAACTTTACTATTTGTAAATTAAACTTTACATAAGAAACGGATGGAAAAATGGTTATTCGTTTAAAAGATCTGTATAACATTGAATTTACAACAAGGTTTTAATTGAGTCTTATGATAAATAGAGTATAATTTAATTGGTAAGAGATAGTTTGGAGATATGATAATTTATTTTCCAGCGTCTCTAATATTCTACCAGAAATTTTGATTTTATTTTCTTAATATTAATATAAATTCTGGCGCGGTATTTAATATTAAACGATATCGTCCTCTCTATTAAGAGTTAAATAACTCATATAATTAGAGTGTAAAATATTATATTAATAATTTTAATAAAAAATAATTAAAAAATATTTTTATGGGAATAAACTATAACAAATATTGATATTTTGAGGAGTGGAGGAAGAAAACTGAATAGAAAAGTTGTATTGATCGTAGTTATATTTCTTTTCTTTACAGGGTTAAATATATCTCCTGATTTTAAATTTCAAACAGCAAGTGCTAGAAAATTGTATGTTGGTACAGGTCAGACTTATACATCAATTCAGGATGCAATTAATAACTCAACTCCAAATGATGAAATATATGTTTATAATGGTACATATATTGAGACATTAAATGTTGATGTGAAGCATCTAAATATTATTGGGGAGGATAAAGATACCACAATTATTAATGCAAATTTTATAGGTAATGCACTTAATGTGACAAATGATAATATACTCATAAAGGATTTTACAATAATAAATGCTGGTGGAAACGGAATTTTTGTAAATGATGTTAAAAATCTTACTGTTGAAAACTGCTTTATCAAAAACAATGACATAAATGGTATTTCTTTACAAAATTCAAATATTGTAAAGATAATTCTATGTGATATATCTAATAATGATATTGGTGTTTTTATCGATGATACTTCAACTGAAAACCTGATTTATTTTAACAATTTTTATAATAATTTAATAAATGCAGAAAGTAATAATATCAATAATTTTTGGTATAACAACAACTTTTTAAAGGGTAATTACTGGGGATGTTATGATGAAGAATTTGAGGGAGCCTTTGATAATGATTCTGATGGAATAATTGATACATCATATGATATACCAGGTGGGAGTAATCATGATCTTTATCCACTTGCAAATCCTTTGGGTTTAGACAAACCTGTTGCTGTAACAAATGGACCATATGAGGCTGAGATAGATGAGGTAATAACTTTTGATGGTTCTGGTAGTTATGATCTTGATGGTATAGTGGTTTCTTGGGTTTGGGATTTTGGTGATAGTAATTTTTCGGATGGTATGGTGGTTTCTTATTCTTATTCGGAGTCGGGTGTTTATGATGTGACTTTGAAAGTTGAGGATTCTTTGGGTCTTTCTGATCTTGCGGTTTCTTCTGCTACGATTAATATCAACGATGAAAATCCAGATGAGCCTTTAAAAGATCCTGTATCTCACCCAAAAATTAAAAATGATAACATAGCACCAATTGCTGACGCAGGAGGACCATACTATGAGATAAAAGGTGTAGAAATCCAGTTTGATGGATCTGATTCTTACGATGTGGATGGAACAACACTTACATATAAATGGAAATTTGGAGATGGAAATACAAGCTCATTTGAGATGCCTACACATGCTTATACAAAAGAAGGTAACTACACAGTTGAGCTTAGAGTCACAGATGAAGATGGAATAACAGATGTTGATACAACAAATTCTTATATTTCAAAAAGAGCAAATAATCCTCCACAAATACCGATAATTAAAGGACCATTATATGCAGAGGTAAACGTTTCTATTAATTTCTCAGCAATTGCTATTGATAATGATTCAGATGACCAGATAATTTATGTTTTCAACTGGGGCGATGGAACAAACCAAACCAATTCATCTAGGTTAAACAGTAGTGAAGTATTTAATACCAAACATAATTTTAAAACAGGAGGAGTATACTCAATAGATGTCTATGTGATTGATGAAAGTAACACACCATCTGAAACTCAGACGTTCAAAATACTCATAAGCTCTCATACCTGTGGATCGCTTGGTTATCTAATTGATAAAAATGGAGATGGAGTATATGATGTGTTTTACCGTGAGACAACAGACAGAGAGACAAAAACTCAGAAAAATAATAATGAATATTATATTGACATAAATGGTGATCAAAACTGGGATTATAAATATAATTTTACCACTGATGAAGTTTTAAAATACTCAAGTTCATTAGAGCAAGAAGGTCAGGAATTTAATTTTGACACAAACTGGATAATGATTATTATTGGTATTCCTATAATTTTAGTTATTATTGTCGCAATATTAATAATTATTAAAATTAGCAAAACAGAAAAATCTAAAACCACAAAAAAACCTAAGGAAATTAAAAAGATGTTTTATAGTTTTTATAAAAAAGATGAAGAAATAAATAAGATTCATGAAGAAATTGATAAGCTTCTAGAAAAAAATAAAAAATAAAAACTTGGCTAACACCATAAATCAAAAAATTCATTATTTTATTACTTTTGTAATAAAAAAATGTAGAAAACAGATTTGAACTTTTTGCCATTAAAAAGGAGTTGGGGACACTTTTTCTATAAATATCATTTTTCCCCTGTAAAAATAGTCAAAAAATGCAGGGGACGAGATATTAACTCGAGTTTACCGGTAAAATAATTATGTATTCTCCTGTTAGAAAAATGAGAGTTATTTTTTATTTATTTCTTCCAAAACCTGTTTTTGTATGAACAGAACTCTTAGGTTTTCTTATTCTTCTCTTCCCCTTCTTTTTTGTTTCTTTTTCTTCAAAATCTCCATCTGTAAATAATCCTTTACGCATATATTTAATCGGAAAATTTTTCTTTCTCTTTGTCATCATTATTCCTCAAAAGTAATTAAGATAACGCACGGGCCAGAACTAACAGCCCCCGCATTTTCTGTTTACTCACTTCCTACCCCTTCTAAATACACTAACAACGCTTAAGACCACGATACCAGCGACCACTAATGTCCAAAGTTCAAATCCAGGTGTTTCGCTGTTTCCATTTCCAGAAGATCCCCCAAGGTTCTTTGTTGTAAATGAAAATTTAACAGTCTGTGGAAACCCTTCAGCAGGCTCGCTGGTGATTGTTACGCATGTCAATTTGAAATCATTGGTGCCATCACCATTAACGTCAATTGTTTTAGAGTCTCCCTCAGGCATGGTTAGAGACTTTGGGTCCCAGCTAACTGAAATCAACGCATCGGCGCTGGTAACTGATTCAACAACTATAGTGTGAGTTCCACCTGCAATGTTGAAATAAACTCCCTCACCAACATAGATGGTTGTAACGGCAGTCCAATCTCCTATAGTTAACTCGGTCATAAGTGGAGTGCTTGATTCAGGAGTGGCTTCAAGAATCTCAGTTTTTTCTCCTTCACCCTCTGCATTGAATGCCGAAACTGCGTAATAATATGTCTGGCTATTTTGAAGACCAGTATCTGTATAGTGCATGTCTGTGACATCCTCCACAATACTCAGTCCATCTTCCATAATGCCTCGATAAATCCTGTATCCTGTAATATCTGATCCTCCATCTTCTTCAGGTTC
>Ga0209427_10004064_pt1 | contig 16999 bp, 16 predicted proteins | sample DeeMarSWOR136_30_FD_187465 | JGI IMG/M metagenome (GOLD analysis project Ga0209427, IMG submission 187465) | Marine sediment microbial communities from White Oak River estuary, North Carolina - WOR-1-36_30 (SPAdes) (version 2) | ecosystem: Environmental > Aquatic > Marine > Intertidal zone >...
CCTCTTTCTATATCTCCCCTTCTCCTTGTAAGGAGAGGGGGATTAAGGGGGTGAGGTTGTTCAGATAAAAGATGGGTATTGGATTATAACCCCCCCATCCCCTCTTGTTATATAACTCTTAACATCCCACCCAGCCCACCCTCGGTGGGTTTCTCTCCTTATTAAAGGGAGTAAAGGCTTCCTAATGGGGACGATGTAATGCTATAATGAATGTGTCCGAAGCAATCTAAAAGCCATTTTAGAGGGGAGTCAGACCAATGGATGAACTAAAGGTATTTACCGGCAACGCCCACCCCGCCCTGGCTAAGGCGGTCACTGAATACCTCAAAATACCGCTGGGCGAGTGCGAGGTCTTCCAGTTCAGCAACGAAAATATCTTCGTGCGTATTATGGAGAATGTGCGCTCACGCGATACCTTTGTCATCCAGCCTATTTCCTCACCGGTCAACCAGAACCTGGTAGAGCTGCTCATTATGCTGGACGCCCTGAAAAGGGCTTCAGCCGGGCGTATTACCGCCGTCGTCCCCTACTACGGCTACTCCCGCACCGATAAGAAAGACCAGCCCCGCGTGCCCATCACCGCCCGCCTTATCGCCGACCTGCTGACCGTAGCCGGAGCCAATCGCCTGCTGACTATCGATTTGCACGCTGCCCAGATACAGGGCTTCTTCAATATACCGGTCGACGAGCTCACCGCACTTAACATCCTGAGCAATTACTTCAAGAAGAAAAAGCTGGATAATCCGGTGGTGATCGCCACCGACATCGGCATCACCAAGCGGGCGCGGGACCTGGCACATAAGCTGGATGCACCGCTGGCTATCATGGAGAAGAGGCGTATCGGCAACAAAGACCAGATAGAAACGCTGAACGTTATCGGCGATGTAAGGGGCAGAACCGCCCTTACCGTGGACGATGAAATAGATACCGCCGGCTCGCTGGTAAATACCGTCGCCACACTGATAGAGCGTGGCACCAGGGAGGTTTATGCCTGCTGCACCCACCCGGTATTTTCTAGTCAGGCCATCCAGCGGATAGCTTCATCCCCGGTCAGGGAGGTGGTGGTTACCGACACCATCCCCGTCAATGGGGAGAAAAAGCTAGATAAAATCACCATCTTGCCTATAGCGCCGCTATTGGGCGAGGCTATCAACCGCATTCACACTGGACAATCGGTCGGGGCGCTATTTGAGTAACCAGCAAAAGATGATAGAGGTATACAAGGCTAAAGGCGAGCTGGAAGCACAGGTTATCAAGGGCTTGCTGGAAAGCTACGGCATACCCTGCCTGTTCCGGTCACACGCCGCCAGCTCGGTGCATACCTTTGCCATCGACGGGCTGGGAGAGGTCAGGATTATGGTCCCGGAAAAGGTAGCCGATGAAGCCAAAAGACTGATTGAGGCAGATTGACATGTTTAAGTGGCTGGGCGGATTGCGCGATTCCAACGAGAGGGAACTCAAACGACTGGAGCCGCTAGTCAACCGCATAAACGAGCTCGAACCCGAATTCAACAGCCTTACCGACGACAAGCTAAGGGGCAAGACCAACCAGTTCAAGGCACAGCTTGAAGACGGGGCTTCGCTTGATGAGCTATTACCGGAAGCCTTCGCCACCGTCCGCGAGGCGGCGCGGCGTACTCTAAGCCAGCGCCACTTCGATGTCCAGCTCGTCGGTGGCATTGTCCTCCACCAGGGCAAAATCGCCGAGATGAAGACCGGCGAGGGTAAAACGCTGGTCGCCACCCTACCACTCTACCTCAATTCGCTCACCGGCAGAGGCTGTCACCTGGTTACTGTCAACGACTATCTGGCACGCAGAGACCCCTACTGGATGGGACCTATCTACCACGCCCTAGGAGTCAGCGTCGCCAGCATCTTTCCAATACAGAGCCCCGATGAACACACCCCGGCCTGCATCTACGACCCGAAATACGACTCGGGCAAGGAGAATGACACCTGGCGCCACTTCCGTCCCATTCCCCGTAAAGAAGCCTACCAGACGGACATAACCTACGGCACCTCAAGCGAGTTCGGCTTTGACTACCTGCGGGACAATATGGCGGTCGACCTTTCCCGCTGCGTCCAGGGACAGCTCAACTACGCCATCGTCGATGAGGTTGATAATCTGCTTATCGACGAAGCCCGCACGCCGCTTATAATCAGCGCTCCCGATGTGGAAGCGGGGCAGAGATACCAGATATTCGCCCGCCTTATCCAGCGACTCAAGCCGGGCGCAGACTACGAAGTCAAGGAAAAAGAACGCAGTGCCGACCTAACCGATGAAGGCTTTACCAACATAGAAAGACTGCTTAAGCGCGAGGGGGTGCTCAAATCGGTCAGCCTCTACGACCCGGAGAGCGCCGACCTTATGCGCCACCTGAGAAACGCCCTCTCTGCCCGCGAGTTCTACAAGAGAGACCAGCAATATGTCGTCAAGGACGGTCAGGTCATCATCGTCGACGAGTTCACCGGGCGTATGATGCTGGGGCGGCGCTACTCCGAGGGACTGCACCAGGCGATAGAAGCCAAGGAGCGGGTCAAGATTCAGCAGGAGAGCCGCACCTATGCCACTATCACTATCCAGAACTACTTCCGTATGTACGACAAGCTGGCCGGTATGACCGGCACCGCCGTCACCGAAGCCGAGGAGTTCCACAAGATATACAAGCTGGAGGTGGTGGTCATCCCCACCAACAAACCGATGGTCAGAGAAGACCACCCCGATCAGATATACAAGGACGAGGAATCCAAATTCAAGGCGGAAGTCAACGAGATTGAGCGGGTGCATAAAGAGGGACGCCCGGTGCTCATCGGCACGGTGTCCATCGAGAAATCGGAGCGGTTAAGCGAAATGATGAAGAGGAAGGGTATTCCTCATCAGATTCTAAACGCCAAAATGCACGAAAAGGAAGCCAATATTATTGCCCGCGCCGGAGAACCGGGGGCGGTTACCGTTGCCACCAATATGGCCGGCAGAGGCGTCGATATCGTTCTCGGTGGCAGGGAGCCGGAAAACGGCAGCAACCCGGAGTGGCTGGAATGGCAGAAGAAGCATAACAGGGTAATAGAGCTCGGCGGATTGCACGTTATCGGCTCCGAGCGCCACGAGGCACGCCGCATCGATAACCAGCTCCGCGGCAGAGCCGGCAGACAGGGAGACCCCGGCAGCTCCCGCTTCTATGTCTCTCTGGAAGACGACATCATGCGACGCTTTGGCGGCGACCGCATCAAGGGGATTATGGATTGGGCGGGCATGGATGAAAACACCCCCATCGAAAACAGGCTGGTCAGCCGTTCTATCGAGAGCGCCCAGACGAAGGTAGAGGGTTATCACTTCGATATGCGCAAACACTTGGTGGAATATGACGATGTTATCAACAAGCAGCGCGAGGTCATCTACGGCGAGCGCAATAAGATACTCTCCGGCGCCGACCTCAAAGCCAATATCCTGTCGATTATCGAGGAGGAAATCAAAAACATTGTTACCACCCGTATCAACGACTATGAAAACGAACAGCCCTTTGAAAACCTCATCGCCGACATGACAACCATCCTTCCCTTGCCCCCGGAGATAAACACCGGGACACTCTCCCAGATGCAACCGAATCAGGTCGATGACAAGCTGATGGAGCAGGTTCATACCCTCTACCGGCAGCGTGAGGAGGAAATGGGAGCCGACAACATGAGGCTGCTGGAAAGGCTGGTGATGCTGCGCAACATAGATAGCCTGTGGGTGGAGCACCTGACGGCGATGGAGTATATGCGACAGGGCATCGGGCTGCAGGCGATGGCTCAACGCGACCCGCTGGTCGCCTACAAGCAGAGAAGCCACGCTATGTTCCAGGACCTGCTGGCCGCCATCCAGCACTCCGTGGCGCACAGCATATTCAAGCTGGGCATTAGAAAGGGCACCCCTCCCCCCAAGCCGACGCCGGCAATAGCTACAGCCACCACCGATAGCGGCGGCGGGGACGGGCAAAAGCCGGCAAAAACAAGCGGTAAAAAGATAGGCAGGAACGCTCCCTGCCCCTGTGGCAGCGGTAAGAAGTTTAAGAAGTGCTGCGGGAAGTAAACCAATGAACACTAAACTACAATCAAAACCCCCACACCCCACCCCGGCGGATGGGAAATCGGTGAGGCATCTCAAGGAAGCAATCGCCAGTGGCAAGCACTGGTATATCGCCTTGCTGGAAGCTATCGGGCTGTGGCAGACCACCGAAGAGAGCGTAGACGGCAGGCGATATCGCTACCTTATCGACGGCGAAGCCTTCGACTGGCTGCTGCTCGCCGAGCGCCTGTGCCGGGAGGTGGACGGCTTGCTGCCCGAGGATGAGGAGACGGCGCTCCTTTTCCACGGCATACCACCGCTTAAACTCACCGCCAACGAGTTCAAGGAGCTTATCGGTAGCCATAAATACCAGCAGTACCTTAACTTTTTCTACGGCGTTACTGCAGAGGAAGCTCTAATCCAGGCGGTCGAGGAGGAGGTGCACAAGGAGAGGTTATCGCTGGGATTTAGCAAGAAACACGGCGCACCCGACGAGGTTTACAGCCGAATATACGGCGCCAGCCAATCCGAGCTACTGAAGCAGTTCCGGCGGGAAAGTGGTCGCCCCGGGAGCAGGTCAACAGACCTGACCGAGCTAAAGGATTTCACCTACTGGCTGTTCAAGTACCGCCTGAATCACTGCGATAAGGCAAGGGTTGCCAGCGACACCAAGAAGGCACTCGGGTGGTTGAGAAACAACGCCGTTACCAACCGCCCGCAGCGACCGGTCGGCGGTCTATAGCTGGACAGGGGGATTACGTCATAGGTGTTGACATATTGCTCGGGAATATGTCAAAATGCCCCAGATAACAATCCCTATTGGACTTAATCAGGCGAGTGGCTTAGAGGCACTCTCCGAGCTAGGAGGTAAGTAGATGCGCAGCACCAACCTTAAGATAGCCCTGGTTATTTATGGAGCTATTTATATAACACAAGGGATTATTCTCCTGGTAGCCCCCGACAGGATGGCCGACCTGTACGGCTTCGGGGAGGTGAATAACCAAACGTCCTATCTTATGGCCATTATCGGCAGTGCCTTCATTGCCGCCGGAGTCTGGTTTGCCATGACCTTCCTTGACCCGATACGCAATATTAACAGCGTCAGGTTCGCTATACTGTGGGCTAGCCTGCTCTTTATAACACCGCTATACGCCCTGTGGCAGGACTATATTGAAATTGACCAGATATGGTTGGGGTTAGTTCTTAATGCCATCTTCGTCGCCGCTTTCCTCATCTTCTATCCCCGCCGCGGCTAGACCGAAGGCAGTCAGGGCTTCAACCGGTCAAGGTGCTCGGCAAGCCGTTTCAGGTTATTCCTCCTGGATGACAGCCGGGCACGTTCCTTATCAACGATAGCTGCCGGCGCTTTGGTCAGAAAAGCCTTATCGCTTAACATAGCCTCCAGGCGATCAACCTCAGCCTGGATTTGCCCTATCTCCTGCGATAGCCTCTTCTTCTCTAACCCAAGGTCAACCATGCTCGCCATCGGTATTACCACCTCGGTTTCTGGCAAAACCATCACCAGGGCTTTCTCAGCTGCCTTTTCCTCTCTTTTATCAATGACGTCAACTCTTGCCTTAGCCAGCGTCTGGATAACCTGGGTATGAGCGGCGATAGCTGCTTTCATCTCACCGGCACATATCCAGACATCAATCTGACGGCTGGCTTTGACCTTGTTTTCCGCCCGGGCATTGCGGATGGCGTGTATTATGTCTGTTACCGCCGCCATCACCCGTTCTGCCTCCGGGTCTATGGCTATTGTATCCGCCTCTGGATATCTAGCTACCATTATAGAGTCAGTCGTATGCCCAACAACAGGCGCCCTCTCTCTGATATTCTGCCACAGCTCCTCGGTGACGAAGGGCATAAAGGGGTGGAGCAGGCGTAGCGATTTCTCCAAGACATGTACCAGCACCGGCATCGGTGAAGCCACGTCTAAACCACCACCAATACGTATCTTGGCTATCTCGATATACCAGTCACAGAACTCACCCCAGAGAAAATCGTGAATCTGCCGTTGCGCCTCGCCGAACTGGAAGTCCCGCATCAGGCGGTCAGCATCGGCTATGGTGGCATTCAGCCGGCTCACAATCCAGCGATCTTCCATTGCCTCTAAAGGCAACCTGACTTTCATATCACCATCGTACGAACGGGCACTACGGAGCACGAAGCGAGTTGCGTTCCACAGCTTGTTGGCGAAGTTACGCCCCGCCTCCAGCCGCGACGGCGCCAGCTTGATATCGTTGCCCGGCGCTGTGCCCGTGGTCAGGGCGAATCGCAGGGCGTCAGTGCCGTACTTCTCTAGGGTATCTGTGGGGTTGAGCACGTTGCCCCGGAGCTTGCTCATCTTCTCTCCCTTTTCGTCGCGTATTAGCCCGTGCAGGTAAACAGTGCTGAAGGGGATATCGCCGGTATCCTCAAGCCCCATCATAATCATCCGGGCTACCCAGAAGAAGAGAATGTCATAGCCGGTCTCCATCACCGTCGTCGGGTAGAAGTAGCCAAAGTCATCAGTGTCATCGGGCCAGCCCAGGGTGGAGTGAGTCCATAAAGCAGAGCTAAACCAGGTATCTAGGACATCCGGGTCCTGCTCAATATCTGACGATCTACAGCTACAGCAAGTCGTAACATCCTCAACGCTTACCGTCCACTCACCACAGCCACGGCAGTACCACACCGGTATGCGGTGCCCCCACCATAGCTGGCGGGAGATGCACCAGTCTCGGATATTCTCCATCCAGTTGAGGTAGACCTTATTGAAGCGCTCCGGCACAATCCTTATCCTGCCGCCGGTGACGGTTTCAATGGCCGGTTCTGCCAGAGGCGCCATCTTGACGAACCACTGCTGGCTGGCTATCGGCTCGATTACGGTGCGGCAGCGATGACAGTGACCGACGGAGTGGGAATAGGACTCTACCTTTACCAGATAGCCATCTTTTTCCAAGTCTTCCAGTATCGCTTTGCGGCAGGCAAAGCGGTCAAGCCCTTTATAGGGACCAGCGTTTTCATTCATGGTGGCGTCGGGATTCAGGATATTCACCAATGGCAGCCCACGTCGCTGGGCGACATCAAAATCCACCGGGTCGTGCGCCGGGGTGATTTTTACCGCCCCGGTACCGAACCCGGGGTCTACCACTTCGTCAGCCACGATGGGAATCTGCCTCTTTACCGCCGGCAGGACGACCCTCTTGCCCAACATAGCCCGGAACCGCTTATCGCTGGGATTGACAGCTACCGCCGTATCGCCGAGAATTGTCTCGGGGCGAGTGGTGGCGACGGTGATATAGCCATCATCTTCCCCAATCAACGGGTAGCGGACATAATACAGGTTACCGGTTAGTTCCCGGTGGTCGACCTCAAGGTCGGAGAGGGCAGTGGCGCAGCGGGGGCACCAGTTGATAATCCGCTCCCCGCGGTAGATGAGCCCTTTATTATAGAGATTGACAAAAACAGTGCGTACCGCTTTGCTCGGTCCGGCATCCAGGGTAAAGGTCTCGCGGCTCCAGTCGCAGGATGCCCCCAGCCGCTGGTGCTGTTGTGAGATAGTCCCCCGGCAGCTATCCGCCCACTGCCACATCCTTTCCAGAAACCTCTCCCGACCCAGTTGATACCGGTTGATGCCCTCATCAGCCAGCAGCTTTTCCACCACCACCTGGGCGGCGATGCCGGAGTGGTCGACGCCGGGCAACCACAAGACCGGCTCGCCCAGCATACGGTGCCAGCGTATCATTATATCTTCCAGGGTTGCCGTCAGGGCATGCCCCAGATGCAGCTCGCCGGTTACATTCGGCGGCGGCATTATGATAACAAAGGGGTTCTTTTTGGGGTCTATCTTAGGCTTGAAGTAGTCCCTCTCCAGCCAGAACTGGTACCACCTAGCCTCGACTTCGGCTGGCTCATAGGCTTTTGGCATTTCGCTTTTCGCTTCTGTCATCCTTCCCTCTTTATGTTTTGGTTAACAACCTTCCTTAAAAGGCGATAAATCCCCTATATCCCCCTTCCTTAAAAGGGCGGCGGGCGGGTATAGATAATAAAAAGCGGGGAGGGGATACGCCCCTCCAGACCTCTTTTATTAACGCTACAACCTCTCCCCCTGTGTCCCCCTCTCCTTGTAAGGAGAGGGGTAAGTATTTAATGGAGGGATTGCATCCCTCCAAACCTCCTACTCTATTTTTAATGCTTATTATTAAGCCGATCTATTTCGCCTATTTCTCAATTTCAGAAAAATGTAGTGTATGAGAAACGAGATGATAAAAGTATATATAATCAAAGGTATAATAACTAATGATAGGATAAATAACGCATCCCCGAAATCACCTACGAAAAGCTGGTCGAAAAAATTGATGCCGAACTGTGCCCCGGCAAATGGGAATATATTCCCCCTTGCTTCATATGTGAAAAACAGCTGGTGAAACCAGAATACAGGCATCAACAAATACACCGCCAACCAAGTAAGAAAAAATTGCTTGCTCTTAAGGTATCTCCAGTTCACTCAATCATCTCCTTATACCTTATCCAGCTTCTCCACAATCCTACTCTTTTATTTCAGCAGCTCCACAACCCTATCCAGTATCTTATCCGCCACCTCTCGCTTGCTCATTAAAGGCAGGTCTTCAACCTCGTCGTTTTTATCTATTATAGTAACCCTGTTGGTGTCGGCGCCGAAGCCGCTGTCTTGAGCGGTGATATCGTTAGCCACTACGAGGTCTAGCCCTTTTGCCTGGAGCTTCTTTTTAGCGTTGGTAACAATGTCTTCACTCTCGGCGGCAAAGCCGACCTTGATAAAGTTCCCCTTTACTTCAGCCAGAATGTCCGGCGTCTTCACCAGCTCTAGCTTTAAATCGGCACTCTCTTTCTTTATCTTGCTTTTAACGGCAGTCTCTGGCTTATAATCCGCCACCGCCGCCGCCATAATCAGGGCGTTGGCGTCTTTAACGGTGGCTTTAACCGCCTGCTCCATCTCGCCAGCGGTATCAACAGCAATAACATCAATACCAACCGTCTCCGGCAGGCAGGCAACTGTAGTAACTAGCTTAACCTGTGCCCCCCTGTCCCGGGCGGCTGAGGCCATGGCATAGCCCATTTTACCCGAGGAGCGGTTGCCGATATAGCGCGCCGGGTCAATCGGCTCGCGGGTGCCACCGGCGGTAACGACGATGCTTTTACCCATCAGGTCACCGTTTCTGCCCAATACCCATTTGATGGTGCCGATTATTGTTTCCGTATCAGCAAGACGGCCGACGCCCGTCTTGCCACAAGCCAGACGACCATAGCCGGCGCCGACAAAAACAAAGCCCCTCGCCTTCAGCTTTTCAATATTTTCCTGGGTAATCGGGTTGGTGAACATGTTGTCGTTCATCGCCGGGGCAATGATAACCGGCGCCTTCGTTGCCAGCACGGTGCAGGTGAGCATATCGTCCGCCAGTCCACTGGCGAGGTGAGCGATGATGCTAGCCGTCGCCGGGGCGATGACCACCGCATCGGCGGCTTCGGCCAGTGCTACGTGCTCGATACTGAACTCGGAAGCCATCTCCCACATGCTGATTACCACCGGGCGTCCGGTGATGCTACGCAGCGTCAACGGTGTTACAAACCTGGTGGCGGAGTCGGTCATGACCGCCTCAACCTTGGCTCCCGCCTTGGTCAATCTGCTGGCGATGCCAACCGCCTTATAGGCGGCAATGCTGCCGGTTATGCCCAGCACTACGGTTTTATTTTCCAGCAATGTTATCTCCTTCAAAAGCGAGGATCCCCCCTTGAATGCAGTATATTTAAGTCTACCCTTAAACAGCCGTCGGCTGCAAGGTCAGTCCTGATTCATACGATAGACGAGCCTTAGCCCGATCAGTGTCAGGTCTGCATTTACCTCATCAACCACCTTCGTTTCCCTGGCTATCAATCCGGCATAACCACCGGTGGCTACTACCTTGGTTCTGGCACCCAGCTCCTTCTGAATACGGGTGACCATACCCTCCACCATAGCCACATAACCGAAAACGATACCCGACTTCATGGCATCAATAGTATTGGTGCCGATGACGTGACCGGGGCGCGCCAGCTCCACACGCGGCAGCATGGCTGTCTCCTGCGACATAGCCTCGGCGGCGGTAATCATACCGGGAGCTATAGCTCCACCCAGATAGTCGCCTTTGGCAGATATCGTATCAAAGGTGGTCGCCGTGCCAAAATCGACAACGATTACCGGACCGCCATAGAGGTAGTGGGCGGCAACGGCATCGACTATGCGGTCGGCGCCGACCTCTTTCGGATTGTCCATACAGATACGCACCCCGGTCTTTATGCCGGCGGCAACTACTAGTAGTGAAACTTTAAAGTGCCGCTGGAACATATCCTCGTAGATGGAGGTTATCGGCGGCACGACACTGCATAGCGAGACCTCCTTTACATCGGAAGCTTGAAGACCCTGGCTACCCAGTAGATTAAAAAGTAGGATGGCATGCTCATCGGCGGTGCGATGGATAACCGTCGCCGTATGCCAGGTAGCTTTTAGCTCTTCGCCGTCAAAGACGCCCATAGTGGTTTCGGTATTGCCAATATCAATGGCTAACAACAAGTTCCCTTTCATTGCTTTCGCTCCTCAATATCCCTTGCCGAGGGTGGTATTACTCTCTCTTTTTATCCTTCTTTCTTAAAGGGCAGAGGTATTTATTAGCTCCCTCCCCTAAAAGGGCGGTGATTACTCCTCCCTAATCCCACTTTCCGAGGGTGGGATGGGTGGGAAGAAAAAGCTGAAGAGAGGATGGGCGGGGTGGCCATATTCTCCCAACCTCTTTTATTGTCATAACAGCCCCTCCAAACCTCCCTTTTTTGGTTTCGCCTCTGCGAACTCCTCCTTATTTACATCCCCTTTAGTCCCTTAATTACCTTCGGCAATACCGGCAGCAAATCGCTGGCGAGCATACCAGCATCGCCCAGCTCGGCTCTAACCGCTTCACCCGCTCTGGCGTGCAGCCATACTCCCAGAGTAGCGGCGTCAAAGATATCCAGCCCCTGCGCCACAAGACCGGCGATAACGCCGGCCAGGACATCGCCCGTCCCTGCTGACGCCAGCCCGGCATTGGCTATCGGACAAACCCGGCACCTGCCATCAGGGGCGGCAACAACGGTATAAGCCCCCTTTAAGACAACCGTCTGCTCCCACTCCGAAGCGGCTCTTTGAGCAACACCTATCCTATCTGATTGTATCTTGTCTACCGATAATCCGGTAATACGCGCCATCTCGCCGGGGTGGGGCGTGAGCACAGCATCGCCATTCAGCTTCTGCCACCAGTCCGGGGACTTAGCCAGGGTATTGATGGCATCGGCATCAAGCACCAGATACGGCAGGGCTTTTTCTTTCTGAAGGAGGACCGACCTGACGAGGTTTATAGCCTGGTCGCTCTGCCCCAGCCCACAGCCCATCAGCACCACGTCGTAGTTACCCAACTGGGAAAGGATAACATCCGGCGCTCCATCGGCAACGATACCCGGACTGGATTCAGGCAAAGGCAGGTAGATGGTCTCCGTTAGCTTTGTTGCCAGAACCGGTTGCAGACTGCTAGGTGTAGCCAGTGTTACCAGCCCGGCGCCAGCCCTGTAGGCACCGCTACAGGCCAGATAAGCAGCGCCGATGTAGTTTATTGAGCCGGCAACCACCAACACCCGTCCGAAGTTCCCCTTGTTGGCTTCGATAGGGCGTTTTGGTAGCGCCAGACGCGCCCACTCATCGGTGATTAGCTCGGCTGTTATGCCCTCCACCAGGTGTTCGGGGATGCCGATACCGACCACGATTATCAAGCCAGCTTTCCCCGCTCCGGGCGAGCTGTACAAACCCGGCTTGGGGAAACCCAGGGTTATAGTATAGTCACTATAGAGACACGCCGGGTCGCAGGCTCCGGTATCGGCATTGAGCCCGGAGGGCAAGTCCAGGGCAATTATCTTAAGCTCCGAATGCTCTCTTTTAGCCCCGGCTACCTTTATCAGCGCCTGCTTGAAAGCACCTTCAAGAGGGCGGCTCCTACCGGTGCCAAACAGAGCATCAACGACGGCACCGACTGACAGCAGTAGCCTACCAAGGCTATCTAGGTCTTGATAATAATCTATACCACGCTCCCGAACCAGCCTCAGGTTCGGGTCATCTTCCGCCCTCTGCCCTACGAGGAATAGATCAACCTTTGCCCCCCAGTCATGGAGGTACCGGGCGGCAACCAGCCCATCACCGCCGTTGTTACCCGGGCCTATCAGCAATAGGATATGCTTCCGGTAAACACCAAACAGGACTCGCTGGACCCTGTCGGCTACCGCCCTGCCGGCGTTTTCCATAAGTATATCAGTGGTAATGCCTATCCCGGCGCACTCCTGCTCCACCCGTCGCATTTCATCGGCAGTCAAGATCTTCATATCAGTCTCTTAGATATATGGTAACGCTGAAGTGTAACAACATCAAGGTTTACGGTCAATCCCCATTATTCTGAAAACCTATTACGATGCAGAATATCTTCCAGCCTTCTCTTGGGGACGTGAAGTACCCCATTACCATCAATCCAACGTTCAATTGAGCCGGTGGCTACCTCCACCACCGGGCTTTCATCGGGAAAACCCAGCGCCAGCAGTATAGCGATTTCATACCTATCCGGTATTTTCAACACCCGCCTTAACTTTTTTCGGTTAATACTGGTCAACACACAGCTACCCAGCCTATGCTCCTGAGCCACCAGCACCATATTCTCCACCGCCAGAGCGATACTGTAATCGGCGTCTCTCTTACTGGTACCCAACTCTAACGCTAGCTCGGTGTTTATCAGGGTAACGATATAGGCTTTAGGTCTTCGCTCCGAAGACCACCCATCCTTTGGTCGGGGCACTCCAGCCCACACTGATACCGCTTCCAGCACTTGCAATAACAACCGCTCGTCATCAACGACGATATATTCGCAGAGCTGGCTATTTATAGCCGTCGGCGCCAGCCGGGCGGCGTTTACGCACCTCTCAAGAATGGCATAGGCTACCGGAGCATCCTTGAACCTCCTTATCGACCGCCTTCTGGTTATCGCTTCATAGATATCCATTCTATTTCTCCCTTCCCTGATATGACATAAACCTCTCCAGTTTCCGGGTCATCGCCCGCCAGTGAGTACCCCGCCAGTATATTCTATGACAAGCCGGGCACTCCACATACTGCTGCTGCGTCTGGAAAACGTAGGGCGGCACCCGCTCCCTGACCTGCTCTTTGCCCCTCTCTACCAGCGGCTGGTTGCACTCCAGGCATATAGAAAACGGCTTGAAATGGATGTCCAGGTTCAGGGTTTCTATTACCTGCTTTATCTGTAGCTCGGGTATCTCATAACCGATAAGTATAGCCTTAAGCCGACCGGTAGTTACCAGCCGCCTCTCCATGATATGGGTGTCCCTGGTTAGAATCACCCTATTTTCGATAAGGGCAGTGGCAATCATCCTGGAATCGTCTTCGCCGTTGAAGAACAGGGTATCGTAACCCATCATCCTCAGCCACTTGACCAGCTTGCCCACGTTATGGTCAACTATAAACTGGATGGTGTCTATCTAACTCACCCCCTCCAAGCCTATAAAGAAATCTGCCTGCCCTCATAAGCCAGAGTAATTGAGTTACCCAGCCCTTTAGCTACACTAGCCAGTTCAGCCGCAATCTCCGCCTCCAGCTCCGGGTTCATATGAACAGTAACCACCTCCGGCAGATAACCCTTTGCCTTCTGAAAGCTCAAAAGCTCTTCCTTCAGTAAACCGGGAGTAAGATGTCCCTTTTCTTCGGCGAACTGCCGGTATCTGTCCGGGGCGGTAACCTCAATAATCATCAGTTGTGGTTCCACATACTGCCACAGGTGAGACAGCCCGGGTCCGGTGTCTCCAGTGTATAAGACTGCCTCGCCATCAGGCGAGGTAACCTGATAGCCGACGGCAGGCACGGAGTGAACCACCGGCAGCGGTAGCACGCTGTAGCCCTCAATCTGTATTATCTGGTAAGGCTCCACGATATGGAAACGGATGGTCTCTTTACCTTCAGAGCTCTCAAGGAATCTGTTGTACAGTTCGCCGTTCAGCAGATAGCTGGCCAGGGCATCGCCTACCGCTGATATGGAGTAGGCATCAATGGCAGCCTTTCTGAGAAAAAGGTTCATCGCTATTAGCGGAATATCCCGGATATGGTCGTAGTGCTGGTGGGTAAGCAGGATTGCCTTCAGCCTAAGCTGCTTTTTAAAAGACAGGCTTGAGGTAAGCCCACCGGCATCCAGAGCTAGGACATCGTCAACCAGCAGGCTGACCAGCCTGGTGTCCTGCGATTCGGTATTGTGCGCCCCGAGAAAGCTGATTTTCATTGTCTCAATCCACCTTGTGAAAGCCAACTTCTAATTCTGGATGGCAAAGGGATTAAAGCTCGTCTTGTAATCATAGGTATCAATGCCCTCTTTTTTCTTGAGGTAGTTGACAGTAGTATAGGTGAACGGAGTGGCTAAGACCTCAATTCCTGTCTTCACCAGCCAGTGGTAGAGAATCATAATCGGGGCGAAGGAAGCGGTGCCAACAAAGGCTATGATTATAAATATGGTCGAATCCAGCCCCTGACCGACCACCGTCGAGCCGATGGTCCTCGCCCACAGCCAGCGCCCCTTCGTCCTTATCTTCATCTTTGCCATGATGAAGGAGTTAACGAACTCCCCCACCAGGTAGCCGGCGAAAGACGCTGCCAGTATCCTGGGCATATAGCCGAGGATGGTTTCATAGGCTGCCTGCTCCTCCCAGAAAGGAGCCGAAGGCAACAGCTGCCCTACCCAGGCAAAGAAAACGAAGACGAGGTTACAGGCAAAGCCCAACCAGATGACCCGCCTCGCCCAGCGATAGCCATAGACCTCGGTGAGGATATCGCCGAAGATATAGCTTATCGGGAAGACGATGACAGCCGCCGGTAGCTCGACGGAGACCACGCTTATCACCTTGACGGCGATAATATTGGCGGTGATAAGGCAGGTGATAAATATAGCGGCAATAACCACAAACCGGTGAGAGATATTCATAATCAAAGACCCTGCCAGTTAGAAGCCACCGCTAGATGACACGGATACGACGCAGAAAATACAGTACGCCGACGATAATAGCCAGCATTATCAGGAAGACATAGAGCAGGGCATATTCCGATTCCATAAATGGCAGGGAGATATTCATGCCATAAACGCTGGCGACCACGGTAACCGGCAGCATAATGGTGGCTATAATGGTCAGTATCCTGACGACCTCATTGGTGCGGTTGGTTGCCAGCGAGTCGTAGGTATCGCTCAAACCCTCGATTATTTCCTTGTACTCGTCTAGCCCGTCCCATATCTTATCCAAGTGGTCGACCATATCGCCGAAGTAGACGGTTAGGTCGGTATTGATAAAGCGGCGTATCTTAGGCTCCAGGCTGCCGATAACCGCTCTCATTGGCCAGATAATGCGGCGAAAGGCGATAATGTCACGCCGCAGCCTTGATATTTCCCTTATCGTGCCACTCCTACGTGCGGCAAAGATTCTCTCCTCAACCTCCTCGATGCCGTTGCCGACCTTGTCTAGTATCGGCAGGCAGTAGTCGACCAAGCGGTCAAGGATGCGGTACAGGAGATAACCAGAGCCCTTACTCAAGTACTCCTGACGCGACTCCTCATCAAGCTGGCACTCCTTGAACAGCTTGACCAGCGGTTTGAGCTCGCCTTTATGCAGCGTAATCAGGTAATTGGGCCCGATGAAAACGGCTACCTGACTAGATGTAAGCACCTGCTCGTCCTTCCGGTATCGGGGAAGGTGGAAGACCAGAAACAGATAATCCTTGTATTCATCTATCTTGGGCCTCTGCTTTCGGCTAAGGGTATCATCCAGATCAAGGGGGTGGAAAGGGTAGTTCTGCGCCAGGTACTTGGTCTCCTTCTCCGTCGGTGGTTCGATATCAATCCAGGTCAGGTCGCCCCAGGTCAGCGACTCCATATTCAATTTTTCTTTGTTGACTTTCGGATTGGCCATGATAGATTGTCCCTTCGCCGCAAAGGCAGCGGCTTATTCTACCACATACTTTACCATATAGCACCCGGCTTGATATACTTTAGATAGTATTTTACTCCAATCGGGTGTTAAAAATGAAGCCCCCCTTAAGACACAGAATTATACTCCAGATAAAGAAGGCTCTGGGCATGCATATATTCCTGTGCGATAGCTGTAAGTGGAACTGGCGCGGTGCCTGCCATAACCCGGAGCGCCCCAACGCTACCTGGTGCCCCGAATACGAGAAGCGGGGCAGCTAGCACCCCTGCTTTGTTATAGCCATCGTTGACAAGCCAACGACGGAAATATAAAATAACTTCAGTCTTACGTGGCAGCGTAGCTCAGTGGTAGAGCAGGGGACTCATAAGCCCTTGGTCATCAGTTCAAGTCTGATCGCTGCCACTTTTTTATTCTTTCCAGCAGCGTTAAAATACCAAAAACTAACATTTAAAGAACCTTCATATCACTTGTTTGGATAGGTAAAATGCACATACTATGGGGTATTTTAATAGTATTAGCAGGTTTGTTCTTATTTATCTGTGGCAGATTAAAGAGTGATTTTATTGTCTATAGATTAATAGTTTATCGTTCGAAGATACTATGGGGCGATAACGTACATCGTTTCCATCAGGTTGTAGGAGCAATTGTCATCGTTTTTGGATTATTGGTGGCTGTTGGGTATATATAACCCTTAATAGTTGGTTCAAATCCAATCGTTGCCACTTTTTTGTTGTAAAAAGGTAAGGATTCAGGCTCTGCCCTTTACTCTTTACCTTTATTTTGAGAGACAAAATATACACCTGCAACTGTTAAAAGAATGGCAACTCCCAAGAATACAAGCATTAAGAATGTTTCCCCTGATTCTAATATGGCCATTATGAATACAAGAATGAAAAGTAGTGCACTTAG
>Ga0209427_10004066_pt1 | contig 16992 bp, 20 predicted proteins | sample DeeMarSWOR136_30_FD_187465 | JGI IMG/M metagenome (GOLD analysis project Ga0209427, IMG submission 187465) | Marine sediment microbial communities from White Oak River estuary, North Carolina - WOR-1-36_30 (SPAdes) (version 2) | ecosystem: Environmental > Aquatic > Marine > Intertidal zone >...
CAGGTTTCTCCCCTTCGTTCAATTCTCACAAGAAAGTCTACCAGTAAGTAAAATCTAACAGTTACCCTCCTTGAATGTGAAAAATTTTTCAATTTTGAACGAGATTTGTTCTTCAACGGAACAACTCAGCTATTTTACGCGCTAATTGAAATTTGAATTAGCTTTAAGAATTAAATAGTTATGGGGTTCGAACCCTCAAGCTTACTCTTTGGCATATATTTCGCAGTCAAATTGAATAAAACGTAGAAAAACGGTGACAATTTAATGGCTTTAGTGGACCAGGACGTGGTCTTAACAACCCGAGAAGCTATCGAATACCTGAGAATCTCCAAACCTACCTTTCTCAAATACATCCACCTTGGAAAAATCAATGCCGTTAAAGCAGGAAACGGCTGGAGAGTCCATAAATCCGAATTACATCGATTTCTAAAGATAGGGGAGAAGCAATAAGGCCAATCCCCATCATTGATTGGGCTTAATTAGGATGAGAGGTCTAAGTAAGATAAAGGAGCGACGCATGAATCAATCAGACAGGCGGCGGCCGCGAATTATTGAGCAGGATCGATGGAAAGATAAGAGGAAACAGGCAAAAAAGACACTGCGTGAGATTGGGAATTACTATAGAACGCTCGCCGAAAACTTGCCGCAGAAAATATTTCTCAAAGACAGAAATTCAGTCTACCTATCCTGCAATGAAAACTACTCTCAGGACCTTAAGATCAGGCCCGATGAGATCACGGGGAAGACAGATTCTGATTTTTATCCCGAAGAATTGGCTAATAAATACCGGGCCGACGATAAAAGAATTATGGACTCCGGAAAAACAGAAGATATAGAAGAGAGATATATCCAAGATGGAAAAGAAGTCGTTGTCCATACAGTCAAAACGCCGATCAAAGATAAAAAAGGCAGAGTCATTGGTATATTAGGTATTTTCTGGGATATCACTAAACGGAAACGTGCAGAGGATGAATTGAGAAAATACCGTGACCAGCTTGAGGAGTTGGTAGAAAAGAGGACAACTGAACTGAGAAGAGTTAATGAGAGACTTCAACGAGAAATCACCGAACGCAGGCGTACGGAGGCAGTGCTGCGAGAATACGAAAGGGCTATTGAAGGTTCACAAGATATGATCGCGGTAGTGGACCAGAATTACAACTACCTGCTTGCAAACGATGCATTCCGCAAATATCGAGGGATGGAGAAAGAACAAGTGGTAGGGCGATCCGTTCCTGCAATATTGGGTAGAGAGGTTTTTGAGAGGGTTGTTAAGAAGCATCTGGATACGTGCTTTCAAGGTGAAGTGGTCCAATATGAGATGAAATACACGTATCCTGAGTTGGGTGAAAGGGATTTGCTGGTGTCCTATTTTCCCATCGAAGGTCCCAAGGGTATCAATAGAGTAGCATGTGTCATACAGGATATCACCGAACGCAAACAGACAGAGAATGCTTTGCGTGAAAGCGAGAGGAGATACCGCGCTCTTTTCGAAGGGTCCAGAGATGCGATCTATATTACGACTCGAGAGGGAGAGATCATTGATGCCAACCAATCTATGTTGGATCTGTTCGGATATTCCAGGAAAGAGATAATCGGCCTCAACGCCCGAAAGACATATGTCCATCCAGAGGACCGAACAAAGTTTCAGCAGGAAATAGAACGAGAGGGGTATGTTAGAGACTATGAGATAAAGTTACGCAAGAAGGACGGGACAGAGATGGAGTGTCTGCTGACCGCGACTGTGAGGCGGGTCGACCGGAACATTGTGGGATACCAAGGCATCATTCGTGATATCACTGAGCGCAAGCGAGTTTTAAATGAGCTACGGACAGAAAAAGAAAGATTTGAGACGCTAGCGGAGAATGCTCCATTCGGTATGGTGATGATCCCCAAAGATGGTACTTTCGAATATATTAATCCTAAATTCAGAGAATTGTTCGGTTATGATTTGAGGGAAGTTCCTAATGGAAAGACGTGGTTTAGGAAGGCATATCCTGATCCTACCTATAGACATCATGTTATTTCAGCGTGGCTTCATGATTTAGAAGGTTCCAAGTCAGGAGAAAAAAGACCAAGGACGTTTACTGTAACCTGCAAAGATGGAACGGAAAAGATCATCAATTTTATCCCTGTCCAATTGGAGACAGGAGAAAATTTGATGGCCTGTGAGAACGTCACCGAGCTCAAACGGGCGGAGGAGGAGAAGGCAGCTCTTCAGGAGCAGCTCCGCCAATCGCAGAAGATGGAGGCCATCGGCCGCTTAGCGGGTGGCACTGCCCATGATTTCAATAACCTCCTCACGGTCATCAGAGGGTACAGCCAACTCTGCCGCCACGGACTCAAACAAGGTGACCCCTTGAGGGAAAATATAAATGAAATACAAAATGCCACGGAACGTGCTGCCACTCTGACAAGACAGCTTCTGGCCTTCAGTCGTCGCCAGGTTATGGAGATGAAGGTACTCGACCTGAACACTCTTCTGAGAGATCTGGAGATGATGCTCCGTCGTGTCATTGGCGAGGACATCGAACTGGTCACCCTGTTGGTAAAAGATCTTGGAAGAGTAAAGGCAGACCCAGGGCAGATCGAACAGGTCATCATAAACCTTGCAGTCAATGCGAGGGATGCGATGCCAAATGGAGGAAAACTCACCATTGAGACCGCCAATGTGGGGTTGGACGAATCCTATGTCAGGAGTCATATGGATGTGAAACCCGGTCGCTATGTCATGTTCTCAGTGAGTGACACAGGGTTGGGAATGACCCCAGAGGTCAAAGAGCGGGTCTTTGAACCTTTCTTTACAACCAAGGAGGAAGGTAAAGGGACGGGGTTGGGTTTATCGACGGCCTACGGGATTGTGAAGCAGAGCCAAGGGAACATCTGGGTGTATAGCGAGCTTGGGAAAGGTACGACATTCAAGATCTATCTTCCTCGGGTAGAAGAACCTCTGGAGGAAGTCGGGAAGAAGTTTGTAGCGGAGGGGCTTCCTCGTGGAGACGAGACGATTCTCGTGGTAGAGGATGAGGAGAAGGTTCGGAGGTTGATTGTAGAAATTCTTATGAAGCAAGGGTATAAGGTTTTGGAGGCGTCTCATGGAGATAATGCTTTATCTATCCATGGAAAGCATAACGGTCCCATTCACCTGGTCTTGATCGATGTGGTCATGCCTGGAATGAGCGGTTCTGAGCTAGCCAAACGTCTGACATCCCTTGATCCGAAGATAAAGGTTCTCTATATGTCGGGTTATGCAGATAATACCATTGTTCATCATGGGGTTTTGGAGAAAGGAGTGAGTTACATACAAAAGCCCTTTACGATGGAAGGCCTGGCGAGAAAAGTAAGAGAAGTGTTGGAATCTGACCTCGCCCGTTCAAGGGTAAGCCATCATGCCATCTTCTAAAGGGTGGTTCAACTCAACGAACTTTTTCATGACAATTACCTGAATTTCCTTTTGCACTCTGGGCAGAATTCTGCGCCCTTTCTGTCTGTATCCATGAGGGTATTGGAAAAAAACATGACACAGTGAGGATTTTTACAGTGTGGCAATCCATAGGTGTGACCTAATTCATGAACGGCCTCCGTTAAGGCCCTTCTATGAAAAAGGTTCCGATCTTCCGGGAGGTGATAAAACTCCTGTCTCAGGCGGGTGAGGGAGATGACAGCCACTTTTTGGCTGGCTTCCCCGAAGACAAAGTTTAGCCCGGGGACATAGAGATCATGCTCAACCAAACCCAATATTTTTTCAAATGAAGCATGTTCTTTCTGCTTCATGAGTGTATTCAGTATGGCAGTCGATAGGTATTGATTTCTTTTCTTATTAAAGGCGTAGTGCGGTTCAGGCATTTCTTTGCCGATCGTCACGTCTTTATTGAAAGCCTTGTTCAAGTCATTCTTCAGTTGCTCGATAATGGTCCTGTCTACTTCGCCGACCGCCACTAAGAGAATGTCCATAGCATGAGCCCTTTCTTGCGCAAATATGGGAGTGTTTAGAAGGAGGCTGAGCGCAAGAAGTGAAAGGCCAAAAGGGATTCTTGACAGAGCCCTCTTAATCTTCAAACCTGTAATACCACTCCATTGCTTTCTCATTGTAGCACAGGGTATGGACAAGTCTGTCGTCACCCTTCACTTTAAAGCATCTTCTTGTTGTCTTGTCTTCAATCCCCTCTTCAATCCATCTCTCCTCGATTTCGGTGACCTCTATGCTTTTATCATGGAGAGTAAATGCTCTCGGAGTTTCTTCACCACGGTAGCCTGAATAGGCGATGACCTCAATCCTCGCGTCGGACATACGTGACCTTTATCCTCCACCTGGGATGACCTCTCTCAAAATTTCGGTTAAGAGTGACTCTCGATTCGTTCTTGTCAACTCAAAGAGCTTGATATCCTGCCTTCTCTTTATCTGTTCTATCAGACCGCTCCCCTTAAGGGCAATGGTTGAGATCATCCATTTGTCAGAATCCAAGATTTCTCTCAAGAGATCTTTGAATGTCTCAGAATAACACTCCATCTTTCCAATTTCGTCGATTACGATCAGATGAGTGGAAGGATCAAGAAACGGAATCGAGGCAAGAAAATCTTCAAAGCCTTCAATATCGACCTTGTATTTCCCCACTCTGTAAGGGCTCCTCATGTCTATATGAGAAAGAAGCCCCGTTCTTCCATCAAAGCTGATCAGTTCAAACCCCTTCCGAATTCCTTCTTCCCTTATCTCTTCCGTATAAAAGCCAGCAGGATGAAGCTCCTTCAAGGCCTCACAAATTGTCTTGATCAGGGTAGTCTTTCCAACACCCGGAAGCCCTGTGATGAGAATATTCTTTTTCGATAGATCCATCGATTCTACTTGTCAGCTAACCCTTCTCGGCTGTTTCTCGCTCCATTCCCTCTTCCGATATTCCATGAAGGCCGTCTTTTTGGGGTTTTTGTTTTTCAGATTCGAAATATCAGGCATGGAGAGGAAGTAAAGGAAGGGCAAGAGGACGATGAGAAAAAATACCAGTGCAAATTTTGCATTTTTCATTCTGCAATTTTCAATGATATTTGACTGATCACCCTCGAACAAACGGATTGTGTCGTTTCTCGTATTGAATCGTCGAGGTGGGCGTGGGACCATAGTTGTGACCGGGAAAGACGATCGTATCCCCTGGCAGGACGTATAGTTTTTTTCGGATGGATGCTTCCAACTCGTCCCATGAACTCCCTGGAAAATCTGTTCTTCCCACGGAACCCACAAACAGGCTGTCCCCTGTAAAGACCATCCCATCCGCGTAGAGGGACATTCCTCCAGGAGAATGACCCGGCGTATGGATCACTTTGAGTCCAACTTTGCCTACGTGAATCATATCTCCCTCTTTAACCGTAATATCAGCAGGAGGAGACTGGGTGGCCCTGAACATATGCAAGAGATCGGAAGGGGTTCGAGTAAGAAAGATGGCATCTTTTTCATGAATGACAATCCTGGCTCCTGTCTTTTTGGCCATCCTTGCATTTCCCATAATATGGTCCACATGAGAGTGAGTGTTGACGATGTAGTTAATCTTATTAATTCCCTTAGATGTTGCCTCTGATAAGAGCCTATCCGTATCATCGGCGGGGTCGATGAAGAGACCCTCTTTGGTCTCTTCATCTCCGATCAGATAACAGAAGACCGCAAAACTTCCAACTTCGTATTGTTTGACAATCATCCTCTTCTCCCATCTCAACTCATTTTTTAAAGTATAATTCATGACCTTATAAACTTCAATTTTTATTTGACAACTGCTCATCCCATCGATTAATCAGAAAGAATAGAAAAAAGGCTATCCAATGAAACTCGAAAAGGGCCTTTACGCCTATCTTTGGCAGAATGCATACGAGAACAATTGCAATACTTATGTGATCGATGGAGAGATGACGGTTCTCATCGATCCTGGCCATACCCGTCACCTAAGCAGGGTCTTCCATCAGATGGAGGAGGATGGACTCTCCTCGGAAAAGATTGACGTTGTCATCGTCACCCATTCCCATCCAGATCATATGGAAGGCCTTGAGGTATTTGCTGATAAACCAATAAAGATTGCTATGAGTCGGGAGGAAGAACGATATCTTCTTGAGAGCGGGAAATTCCTTTTTGAAATGATGACACAGCCCGTCCCGAAATTTCGAATCGATTTTTATCTGAAGGAAGGCGAACTCCACTTAGGAGAAAAGACCTTCCAAGTTTTCCAGACGCCCGGCCATTCCCCTGGTTCTATTACGATCTATTGGCCAGAGAGAAAAGTTCTCTTTACTGGAGATCTCATTTTTTATGGTGGGATCGGAAGGACCGACTTCCTGGAAGGGAATTCCAGACTATTAATGGAAAGCATTGAGAGGATGTCCCGATTGGATACAGAGCTTGTGCTGCCCGGCCATGGGGACATCGTGATGGGGAAGAATTTGATTCTTCAGAACTACGAATTCATTCGGCAAAACTTTTATGCCTATCTCTAGCGACACAAAATCTCAAATTCCAAATAAGCTCCAATTCTCCAAAACCCACATGACCAAAACTTGTTTCTTGTCAATATTATTTTTGGAATTTAGGTCATTACAAGATTAGTAATTATTTGGTGATTGGTGGTTGCCTGCCTGCCGGAAGACAGGGGATTTGGGTATTACAGGTTTCTTAGTTGCTCTTTCAGTTCCTTCAATTTTTTACTGTAGCGTTGATCCAGAGTCCCTTCTTCCTTTCTCCAGAGAGGGTTCACTTCGATATTCGGTTCTACGGCGCTTCCATAAATTCCATTTTTTCTCAATGTTTCAATCCATTGAGTTCCTGCCTCCTCCTTGAGCCTATCCTTTTCCTTTTGATACTGGGAGATCAGCTTGTAATGCGTCTGCTTCAACTCATCAAGGCTTCGATGCTTCAGCGATTCAATTCCTTTAAGAAGCCTTTCATCCTCATCACTCAACGAGAGAGCTTCAATCCATTGGGAGAGGAGAATCTCTCTCACCTTGGCTTGTGTCTTTTCATCCATCCTTTCCATTTCCCTTAGAATTTCATTGAACGGAAGGTGACCTTCGATATATCGGTTTGAAAGGCCGTTCACCTTCTTTTCGATCCTTTTCCGCTTGATCTCCTCCCTCTCTTTTTCAGAGATCGTTATCTTTTTGGTTCGTTCCATCGCCAATTCTAGCGTTGACTTAATTTCCGCCATCTAATGTCTCTCCAATTTAATTGTGCTTCATCGTAACGCAAGATTTTTTTAAATACATACCCTTCACTCCTTCCCTCTCCCCGATGGGGAGAGGGAAGGAGTGAAGGGTAATTCCTGTTCAAAAAGAAACCCCAGGTGTTAGCCTGGGGTTTCTTTTCCTTCAGACTAAAGAGTTTCTTTCTCAGGCAAGAACGGTCACGTTCGTAGCCTGAAGACCTTTCGGACCTTGGGAAATCTCAAACTCTACCTCATCGCCCTCGTAAAGGACCTTAAATCCATCCTTCTTAATGGCGGAGAAGTGAACAAAAACATCACTTCCGTCGTCTCTGGAAATGAACCCATAGCCTTTCTTCTCATTAAACCATTTAACACGACCTTTGGCCACTACAACTCACCTCCTCTCTTCTGGAGTGACGTAAGTTGTAATAGCCTTTGGTCCTAACTAAAAAAGGCCACAAAAGTATTAGACTAAACTTTCGTGACCTCTTTTGATCCAAACAGATACTCCTTACAACTTACAATTCGCAGGTATTATGCTCTTTTCCATTTTAAAAGTCAAGTCTTTTTTTCGTCTTTTTTTCACATTATTTTGTAAGGTTCCATAGGGCACGCGTCCCCGTGATCAACCTCCGAGATAGAGCTGGCGGACATCCGGGTTGTCGAGCAGGTCTCGTCCTCTGCCCTCAAACCTATTATTTCCCATCTCGAGGACATAACCAAAGTCCGAATATTGCAAAACCATGGCCGCCTTCTGCTCCACGATGAGACAGGGGAGACCCGATTCTCTTATCTCTAAGATTTTTTCAAAGACTGTTGTGACCCATTTTGGCGAAAGGCCTAGGGAAGGTTCGTCGAGGAGAAGAAGCCTGGGTTGAATCATCAGAGCCCTCGCCAGGGAGAGCATTTGCTGTTCGCCACCGCTCATCTGGGAGGCCTTTCTTTTCTTCACCTTAGCCAACCATGGAAAGAGAAGATAGATCCTTTCTAAGGCCTTCTCCTTGTCCAGCCGATCTTTTATTGTCCAGGCGCCCATATCAAGGTGCTCTTGAACGGTCATATCCGGGAAGATGACTCTTCCCTGCGGATTGAAGGCCAGCCCTTTCTCCACGACGAGGTAAGGAGGAGAGTTGGATATTTCCTCACCTAAAAAGAGCACCTTTCCGGAGGTGACTTTCAAAAGACCTGCCACTGCCTTCAGGACGGTTGATTTTCCAGCTCCATTGGGTCCGATCAGGGCGACGATTTCCCTCTCTCTGACGGATAAGGAAACCCCGTGAAGGATCTCCATCTTTCCATAGCCTGAGACCAAGCCGTCGACAGTCAAGATTTCTTGATTTCCCCTATCCATCATCTTCCAAAATAGTGTTCAAGGAGCCGTTCATCTTTCTGAATGACACTGCAACTTCCTTCGGCGATCTTCTGCCCATAGTTAAGCGCAATCGCATTCTGACAATGGTTCATGATCACGTTCATGTCATGCTCGACGATGATAAAGGTCTTCCCCTCTTCATTCAATTGGTGGATCAGTGCCATCAAGTCATTCTGGAGAGTGGGATTGATGCCTGCCGCCGGTTCATCGAGAAGGACAAGTTGGGGATCGGGCATCAAAACCTGGGCCAGGGAAAGGAGCTTTTGCTGACCGAAGGAGAGGTCTGAGGCATAATCATTCCTTTTCTCATCCAGTTTGACGAAGCGAAGGAGACCCATTGCCCTTTCAATCAACCTCCTTTCCATACCCCTTCCTACAACTATCAGATTTTCAAGAAGGGTCATCTTGGGGAAAACCCGGATAATCTGGTACGTTCGACCAACGCCCCTTCTGGCAATCTCATAAGGCTTCTTTCCTGTGATCTTTTCCCCTTTGAGATAGATATGTCCATGATCGGGCTCGAGCACCCCGGTGATGAGGTTGAAGAGGGTGGTCTTCCCTGCCCCATTTGGACCGATCAGGCCCGTGATCGTGCCTGGTTCGATTTCGAAGGAACAGTGGTCCAGTGCCACCACTTCTCCGAATTTTTTCACCACATCGTGTATCCTTAAGATAGGTTCCACCTTAACACCTTGAGGCTCTTTTTCTTAATAATTCCCCGTGACCCCGCCCATCCCGCCACGGGCGGGACAGGGCACATGCCGCCAACGTAACCTATATCTTTCGAATTCTTGGCAGTATTCCCCTTTCCTTCATCCAGCCCAAAAGGCCTTGAGGGAAAAAGAGGATCAGCGTCATCAAAATGCCTCCAAAAATGGCCATATAAAGAAGGGTCAATTCAGCCCACAGGATTTCATGAATAAAAGTGAAGAGGGTTGCACCGATTACGGGTCCAAAAACTGTCCCCACTCCGCCAAACAGGGTCATCACGATTGGAGTAAGGGTGAGGTGAATACTGAACGCGAAGGAGGGGTCGATGTAGTTCTGATAGGTGAAGTGGATCGCACCGGCCAGTCCAACGAGAAAAGCGCTGAGGACAAACGCAATGATCTTGTCCTTGGTCGTGTGGATGCCCAAGGTTTCCGCAGCCTGTTCATCCTCACGAATGGCAAGAAGGCGAAGACCGAATTTGGAGGAGGTGATCTTATAGCAGAGCACAAGGGTGATCACAGCAAGCAGGAGGATCGCCCAATAAAGGGTCGAGAGGCTGATCCCTGCGACAAAAGGTACCCCCTTCCCTCCGTGCGTCATGGGGGAAAGATATTCCGTGCCAAAAAGCTCCCTCGTCCCCTCTGTCAGGGCCACCATGGAGATGGCAAAATAGACTCCTTTGATCCTGAGGAGAATGTAACCCACGCCGATAGAGACAAAACTCGTGAAAGTGGCTCCGATGGGCCAGGCAAAAAGCCAGTAGAGACCGTAATCGGCTATCAAAAGGCTACTCACGTACCCGCTCACACCGATGAACCAGGCCAGGCCGAAATTGGTATACCCGGTCAAGCCTGAGAAGAGGTTCCAGCCCGCAGCGTACACAGTGAAGATCAAGATGAGGGTTAGTAGAGTGACCCAGTAGTCCGATGCAACAAATGGGACTGAAATAAGAAAAATCATGAGAATTGCGATTCCGAACCAGATTCTATTTTTCATTTCTTAAACAATCCGGTGGGCCTAAGCAGAAGAATGATAAGAATGGTCACCGAAGGAATGATCTGAGCCATTTTGGCGCTTAAATATTGCGTCACAATGGCTTCCAATATTCCGATGATTAATCCCCCTGCCAGGGCGCCGTGTATGTTCCCCAATCCCCCAAGCACGACAATGGCAAAAGCCTTCGAAATGTAACTGCCTCCCATCTGCGGGAAGATGACCCACTGGAGACTGACGATAGCTCCGGCTGCACCTGCTAACCCAATTCCCATTCCAAAGGTGAGGGCCCTCATCTTGATCGTGTTAATGCCACAGACGAGTGCCACCTCTGAATTCTGTGAGGTGGCCCGAATCGCTTTTCCCCATTTCGAATACTTCAGAAAGAGGAAAAGGGCAGCTGTGATTCCAACGGCCAGGCCAAAGGAGACGGTCTTGCTCCTTGCAAAGACCAGCCCCATGAAAGGAAAATTACCGGTCAAATAAGCCACTGACCGGTAGGTATTCGTCCAGAAAAACTGGGCCAAATTCCAGATCAGGATGGACATTCCAAAGGTCAGGATTAAGGCCGAGAGCTCTTGTTCCTTGACCAATCGTTCCGTAACCCGTTTGTGGATCATCATTCCGGCAAAGTAGAAGACCGGAATGGAGAAGACTACGGAGAGCAATGGATTAAGATGAAGGAGCGAAAAGACCCAGAAGGCGAAGTAAGCACCGAGCATAACGAATTCACCATGGGCGATGTTGACGATCCCCACTACCCCCCAGACCAGAGTGAGACCCATTCCTACAAGGGCATACACAGACCCCAGCATCAATCCTCTGATGAAGATCTCAACAAAATTGATCATGACCTCATTCTACCATTGGAATAATGGAAAAATGGAATGATGGAATATTGGGTTAGTTCCATTATTCCACCATTCCAAGAGAAAGGCGTGAATTCACAGCCTAAAGGTCAAATGGGCACAATTCGAAACCCGTGCGCTACTTGCTCCATCCCGGGAAAGGATAGATGACGTCTGCCGTGCTAGCCTCTTTTGGATAAACGACCTGTTTGACCATCCCTTCCATGGCCACCTGATTAGGAAGAAGCTTCTTTGGATCGGCCTTTTGCCACTGGAGGAGGTTTGTTGCCTTTCCGAATTGCCATCCAGAATCTGGATGACCGAGAGGATTCACTTCATATTCGCCAAAAATGGTTGTGGTTTTAATCGAATACAATTTGTCTCTCAATGCCTTTTTATCTTGCACAGAGCCAACTTCTTTCACTGCTCTCTCTAAGATCTGACCTCCCGCAAAACCGGCGGCGGCATGATAGGAAGGTTCTCCTTTATACTCCTTTATATAGGCTCTGTAAAATTCAAGATTTCCTGGGGTTTTCATAAAGGGCTCCCAGAATGTCTCACCGGTCACAAAGAGCGCATCGCTTTTCAGGGAATTGGCGAAGTCGACGATAGCTGGTCCCACCAGAAATCCGAGTATCTTGGGTGTGGCGTTGACGGATTTTGCTGCCTTCACCAGTCCGATTGAATCGGGGAGATATCCCCCTCCCAAGATCGCATCGGGCTTCTGTGACCAGGCCTTGGACATGATGGGTTCCCAGTCGGCCGTCTCTTTCGGATAAGCCTCATCAAGAACCACCTGCATTCCCATCTCTTTGGCCTTGGCCACGAGAGGCTTTGTTGCTCCAATTGGGAATGCCGTATCAGAATACAGGAAGGCTACGGTCTTTGCGCCTTTCTCCCTTGCGATCTGAAGTGCGCCATACAGATTCTTCCAGGCTGGTGGAAGGACACCGACAAACCATTCTCGCTTCTTCCCTTCCCAGATCACTGGGGCATTGGCCAAAGGTGTGATGATAGGGAACTGATATTGTTCTGTTAACGGAGCAATGGCATTGGAGGTTGCACTTCCATAGGGACCCAATATCAAATCCACCTTATCGGAGACGATTAACTTCCGGATCAGTTTAACCGCCTCACTTGGGTCGCTCTTATCATCATAAACAATAAAATCCACATGTCTTCCAAGGAGTCCTGGACCCGGACATCCCAGCTTTTCCACTTCTCCAAATGTACAGCCCTTCTCGTTGATAATTTTTCCCCAGAGTTTGTATCCCCCCGTCTCCAATTCTCCCTCACGGGCCCATTTTCCGGTCAATGAGATGGCGACGCCAATTTTTATGGGAGGTTTGGTCTGAGCAAAGATTGGTTTTCCCAAGCCTCCCATACCCATGGCCGCAGCGGCCAGGGCCGTGTTTTTCAAAAATTCCCTCCGGCTTATTCTCCTCTTACCCGCTTTCTTCATCATATCGATAGGCCTCCTTTCCTTAAGAATGGAAACACGACTAGATTCAAATTATCAAAAATTGATTTTCTTTGTCAAATTGATTTGGGAAGAGGGAGTAATGCTTCACTGAAGCTTGGGCGAAATCTGGGGATCGGCCGAGAATGTCTCCAAAAATCTTATTAAGCGGGTGAGCTGACATCACGGCTGGCAGAGGTGACCTCCTCCAACCTAGCAGAATCCTTCCAATGGTCAGGGCGTTCTTGGAGTATGGGGAAAGACTTAGGTTTACGCTGCAAGATTTTTTTTGACATCCCTGCCTACCGGCAGGCAGGCCTGTCCGATTCCAGTAAGTTTCCACGGAAGAGTGACAGATTAGAAGGAATTTACTAATTGAAGCAAATGGACCATAATGAATTAGAGGGAGAGCAGGGATGTTTTTAGAACCAAGATTTTGGTGGACTATTTTAATAATCGTCTTATTGCATTCGCCGTTTCTTTACTCAGGAGAGGTCTATCGCTGGACCGATGAGAGAGGGACGGCTCATTTCACGGACGATCCTTCGAAGGTCCCTGAGAAGTTTTTCGAACAAGCAGAAAGAATAGAAGTCTCAGAGGAAGTGGTGAAGGAGGCTGAGAAGCCCGGAAAGCCGAAAGGAGAGTCGGATCGGGTAAAAGACTATTTGGAATCTCTTGAGAGGAGAATAGAAACGAAGCGGAGAATGGAAAAAAGGGTTTCTGAATTGGAAGAAGAGCTCAGGTTATCAGAGGAACGTTTGAAAAGGATCGAAGAATACGAGAAAGAGGATTTTCAATATTATCTGCCGTATATTGACAAGAGGACTGGTAAATTAGTTCCCATAGCCTCTCCATATTATGAAGAGAAAAAGGGACTTGAAAAGAAGATTGAATTGATAAAAGGTGAGTTAAGTACCCTTATGAAAAGGATTTCGGAGCTAGCGAAAGGTTTATAAAATTTTAACTATTGGAAATAGGTAAGGTTTTTTAATATGGTTAATTTCTTCTCATTTTTTTATTGACAAGAATATATGTATTGTATTATATTGTGTTTCACAACAGCCAAAGGAGGTCTTATTTGGGCCAGACCAAGGTTGCGAGAACGATTTATATTAAGGGGGAGCAGTTGGACGCCTTAAAAAGGTTGTCCGAAAAGACCAAAGTTCCTCAGTCCGTTTATGTAAGAGAAGCTTTGGATATGCTCTTGGAGAAGTATTCTGACCAACTGCAATTTGACTTCATAGATTACTTCAAGAGATAAGGTATTTCAGAGGTTGATCGGAAAGGTAGAGTGAAAGATCGTTTTCGACTCATTTACTTGAAATCGACAGAATTAGAAAAATCCTCATTGGATGAACCTTCCTCGTCTTATGATCGTGAGACGATCTCGAAGATGATCTCTCCCACTACAGAATACAACCTATCCGGGACATTTACCTCCAAGGTCATTCTGAAAGAGGTGGAGGCGGATTTGGAGCATCCTGATCCGAAGGTAAGGATTGCAGCCATTCGATATCTAGAAAATTCCGATCCTTCCATTGCCCTTCCTCGCCTTCAGGAGATGTCGTCCGACCGGGATACCGATGTAAGAGTCCAGGCGCTCTCTTCCTTGGTAAAATTTCGAGATCCAAATTTGTTCTCTTTTCTCAAAAAATTTCTGAGGGACAGAGATCCCAAAGTGCGGATGTCTGCCCTGCGAGGGATATTCCGGAAAGAGGAGAGGATTGACTTAAATCTCCTCCTTCAATTCCTAAGTGACGAATCTCCCTGGGTAAGACGGAAAGTGGCCACCCTATTGGGATGGACCCAGATGGAGGGCGCCTTTCCTATTCTGATTGAGTTGTCCAAGGATCAAGATCCTGGGGTAAGAAAAGCCGCCCTCTTTTCCCTGCTCAACCTTTATCCAGAGGAGAGCGAGAGTCGATTGTTGGACGCGATGACCGATTCAGACCCCGATCTTCGAAAATGGGCGAGAAGTACTTTGGAGAAAATGGCGGCAAGACCATTGAAGGGAAGAACAACCTCCTTCCCTAATCGAGGTTGAGGAGACAGTGGTTCCATGGTGACCCATTCGCTACCCCTCATTCAAAAGGCTCAGATCTTAGGAGACACGACCTACACACCGATGTCCTTTGCAAAGCTCCTTGGGATTTCGAAACAGGAGCTTCTCGAAAAAGAGACGAAGGGAATCCTCCCTCCCGCCAAAAGGAATTCGAAACAGGATCGCTATTATAAGCCGGAGGATGTAGCGAAATATCGGAACTATCTTGGGCTCCCCCCGCTCGTTAAATCAACCAGGAAACAACTCTTCCTCAATTTTAAGGGCGGGACAGGGAAGAGCAGCATCTCTGCCTCCTATGGGTTTCGTCTGGCCCAGATGGGGTTCAGAACGCTCCTGATCGACTTGGACCCTCAAGGACACCTCACCCAGTGCCTCGGCCTCAACAACGAGCAATATCCCAAAACCCTCTTCAGTGCCTTGATCGAGAAAGAGGATATTGACAAGATCATTGTCAGAACGGACCTTCCCACATTGAACATCATTCCCTCCAACCTGAACCTCTCACCGGTTGAACTCTCCCTCTTTTCGATGAATTCACGAGAATTTCGATTGAGAAGATTGCTTAGCACCATCGAGAAGAACTACGAGCTGATCGTGATGGATGCGTCTCCGAGTATCGGCCTTTTGAACCTCAACGCGATTCTCGCATCGAATGATCTCATCATTCCTGTTTTGGCCGATTTCCTTTCTTACCATGGGCTCAAGATCCTTTTCGAAACCCTTTCCACGATCGAAGAAGATTTTTCATTCGTCTTTGAAAACATTTTTATCTTTTTAAATCGTTACAATGAATCCCATCGAATTTGCAGACGTTCGAAGAAGGCCTTGGAAACCCACTACTCTAAATATCTTCTTGAAACTTTGATCCGCCAGGATACGACGATTGCCGAGGCAACCAGTCAAGGGACCCCGATATTCCTCTATGTCCAGTCGTCAAAGGGAGCAGCCGATATCCAGAGCCTCATCGATGAAATCTTTGCATTGAAAGGAGCGAATCATGTCGGATGAGTTCACTAACAACGTGGCACAAAAAGTCCCCAATACCCTGGGCAAGGATTCCATCGAAAAGCCTTGGGATGTAACGGGGCAAAAAATTATCTCACCGGTGAAGAATTTCGGGGAGGAGCCCAAACGGGAAGAGTTGACCGAGCGGATCCACACGCTTTATTCGGAACTTCGTTCCACTTTAACCGTAAGATCCGCCTTAGAATATGATCTCAAGAAGGTCAGCCGGATTCTTGAAGAGGTGAACCGAATCAAGGCGGAAGTGGAGAAGGTCATCGAGATGTTGCGGGTGATGGAGGAGTATATGAAGGAGCGAATAAAATAATCCCCCCTTCTCCCCCCGCTATCAAACGGGGGATTAGGAATTGGAGGAGTTACGAGGAGGGAATAGAATGAAGATAAGGGGTCAGGTGGCAGCCGACGATGGGTTCGAAAAGAATGTGGCTGAAAAGATGCCTAAGGTGAAAAAGGAAGAAGTATTCTCTCCACCTCCTCTAGAGGTAGAGGTCGAGAGGCTGGAAGAGGAACCTCAGGAGGGTATTCAAGAAGTCGGATCTGTGAGAAGTGAGGGAGAGAAGGAACTCTTTTCCGAACCTCCTAAGGTAGCCCGAGCGACAGATAAGGACTTAGATGTATCGCGACTGATCGAAGACCTTCACGCTCAACTCCTCGTCTTGGGACGGACAAAAAGGGCGCTCGAGATGGATCTGGCTTCCCACCAGAAAAGCATTCATCAGATGGCCCAGGACAATAGAGAACTACGCAGCCAGGTGGAAGATCTCAGCAGTGAAGTCCAGAAACTAAGGGAGGTTCAGGCTGAATCTCTCTATCTAAAAGAAGAGAATGTTGATGCCTTGGAAAGAATTCAGGAGTTTCAACAGGAGTTGAGGGCCATCAAGGAAACACTTGAAGTGAGCACGCAGGAGAGGGATGAAGCTCAGAGCCGGATTCGTGACCTGGAATCTCAAATTGAACAGAACGAAATCCTTCGGGTCAAGGGTAAGTTAAAGGAGAGAGAAGCCTCTCTCCTTGCTGAGGAGAATAAAGAACTCCGTGCGAGACTGGAGGAAGTCTTGGCCCAGAATATCGACCTGGAAAGAAAGTATACGAATATGAGAAAATCGTTTAGCGAAGTCAGACAATCCCTGACCCTCTTGAGAGATTCCTGCAAAACAAATTATTACAACCTTTCAGAAACCCCCGAATAACAATCCTTTTCATCATTGACACTCTCCAAGGGATAAGTTATAGTGGAGGCAATTTAAAGGGTAGTCCTCCTTTCGTTTACCTCCATTATTTTCAAAGAGGTTCCTTTTGTGGAAAAGCGAAATTTGAAGATACGATTGATCGATCCTGCTTATGAGCATCCG
>Ga0209427_10004068_pt1 | contig 16990 bp, 19 predicted proteins | sample DeeMarSWOR136_30_FD_187465 | JGI IMG/M metagenome (GOLD analysis project Ga0209427, IMG submission 187465) | Marine sediment microbial communities from White Oak River estuary, North Carolina - WOR-1-36_30 (SPAdes) (version 2) | ecosystem: Environmental > Aquatic > Marine > Intertidal zone >...
TATATCGGTCAAGAACCCGGCGAATCCTACGCCTGCCGCAAGAAACAGAATGAATGCAGACACAATACTTCTCATTTTTCCTCCTATTCTTCCATCACTATCTCATACTTTGTGACTATGCCAAACTGACTGAGCTCAAAGACGATCGATTTCTCGCCAACTTCCACCACTTTTCCTCCCGGCAATGAATCCCCAGGCTTGAAGACATAACCGTTCCCGGCCTGATCAGAAAGAACGGCAACTCTCAGTCCATCACCCCACATCACTCCAACCAGCGACAGATTCTCCACTCTTATCTTCCTCTCCTCACCTGGCGCCTGTTCACCCTCGGGCACAAGCAATGGCAAGAATGGATCTCTTCTACCCCTCGCATCATATACATAGACCTCTTGCACGATTGGAAATTCCATCTCTTCTTCCAGCTCGTCTTCCACAGATTCAGTGGTAGCCTCTGAAGTCTGGGCAAGTTCAGTCTGAGAAGTCTCCGCATCATTCGATTCCTTGGAACAATTGACGAAAACGAGAAGGGATAGAGACAAGAAAACCGGCAAAAGTTTATTCCACATTTTCTCCACCTCCACCTTCCGTTATTATGTAAGTAAGCGCTTTGAAGTCAACATCCAACATTTTCTTCGTAGTGCCTTTCAGTTGAATATCCGCGATATTTACTATTCGGGGCAGATTTCCTATGGCCGAGAGAAACTTCGCCATATCGTGAAAATCCCCCGTAACACCCACGTTGATCGGGAACTCCGAATATATGCCTCTTGGCAACGTTGCCTGGGGCTCGAACAGGTCGAACTTGATTCCAGACTTCATTCCGGCAGTCGTTATGCCTTCGAGCAGAGACGGTACTTCCTTCTCCTTCGGCAACATGACCTTGGCTTTCTCCCATCTTTCTGTCAACACCTCATATCTACGCTGAACACGTTCAAGGTTGGCGGCGACAACCTCCGTTTTCCTCAACTCGGTACTCACTTTGTGATACACGTCTCTCCTATCCGCCAACTTCCTTGACGCGGGGGTCCAGACGAATCTGTAGTAGACGACCACAAGCGCTACCACCACCACAACCAAAATGATCTTGGTCCTGTTCGCCATTATCCCCTCCCCCTTCTCAGCCTTTGACGTTCCGTCGCGGGGGGAGAGGCTTCCTTCATCCCCACCGTCACAGTGAATTCCATCACATCCTGTCCAGCAATTGCCTTCTTTCTGAGTACCACCAAGTCCGGGCCGGAGAAGCAATCGGATTCGCTCAGTTCTTCTATCAACTTGGCTACCGTAAGGTTGGAGAACGTCAACCCGGTAATCTTTATTTGAGACGATACTTCTTCAAATGAGGTAAGCCATATATAGTCCGGCACTCGGCTGCACAGGTCGTCAAGCATCTTCACCCTCAGAAATCTGTCCCGATTCAATTTATTGATGATACCCAGCCTGTTCTGCAGCTCCCTTGTCTTGGTTTCAAGGCTTTGTACCAAATCAGCTTCCCTTTTTAGCTTGGCGAGCCTCGTTTCCATTCTGGCAATGTCTCGATCTAGTCTCCCGATTGCTATCCTTCGGCTGAGATAAGCACCCAGAAATATGACCAGGAGGACTCCTATTACGGACACTATCCAGATCGTCTGTGGGACCATCGGAATCTTGAGCGACGGCATTCTCAATCCAGGAAACCCTCTCCCTGCTCTTTTGCCTCGCTCCTCCTCCGGCAAGAGGTTAATTCGAATCATTTAGCCCCCTCTCAGTCCCAATCCTATAGCTTGTGCAAGAATTGGGCCAATAATCTGTGGATCCTCCTCCTCGAAGATAGCTGGATCGTATCGGATCCGTGTTAATGGATTCATTATCTCTACAGGCACTCCCAGTCTCTGATTGATGAGCTGAGGCAGATCTCTTATGTTTGCTCCTCCACCGGACAGGTAGAGTCTGTCCATTCTTTCCATCTTGGGCGGGAGATACGGAAGGGTTCTTTCGATACCAGCACAGAGTTCGTCGGCGAAATCTCTGAATATGCCCATGAGCTTGGACTCATCCACCTCTTCTCCCGGCCGTCCCTTCAACGCGTCGACCGCCTTCTCAAAAGACAGCCCGAGATCCTTCTGAAGCCGCTGCAAGCACATCGCAGCCGCGGCCGGAATATCCCTCGAAAAATAGGAGGCGCTGTTCATCACGAAATTTATGGATGTCTTCTCGACGCCAACGTCGACCAGGGCTATCAGCTCCTCCGGAGCAGTATCGTAGTTGACCTCAAACGCATTTTGCACGGAAAAGGCTGCCACATCAACTACGACGGGATTCAATTCCGCCTCTCGAATGAGTCCCACGTATGAGTTCACCACGTCCTTCTTTGCCGCAACGAGAATCACTTCCATTTGATCCTCTCCCACATCCGGATTGACAATTTCGAAATCAAGATTCACGTCACTTATGTCAAACGGAATGTGTTGCTCAGCCTCCCAGCGGATCTGGAGTTTGGCCTCGGACTCTTTCATCTTCCCGACGGTTATCCGTTTCACGATCACTCCCTTACTCGGCAAAGAAGTGATGACATCTCTTTTCGTAATTCCTTTCGATTCAAAGAGTCCCTTGATGGTCTCAATGACCACCTCCCTGTCCATTATCTCTCCATCGACAATCGCATCTGGCAGAAGGTAGGTGATACCATAATTCAGAAGCACAGCAGCCTTCTTGGAGACCTCAAGCTCGACCACTTTGCATGAGGATGAGCCTATATCCAGCCCTACTGCACTCTTTTTCCCAAACATTCTCCTCCCTTCTATTCACCGATAAATCTTCTTATCTCTTGTCCTTTGACCAACCAGCGCCGACCAATCTTCCTGCCCTTGAGCTTCTCTTCACGCAAATGCTTTCTCACTGTCTCGGAGCAAATTTCCAGAATTCTGGCGGTCTCGTCGACTGAATAGAATTTTCCGGGGCTGATCTCTTTAGGGGCAATAGCCATGTCGACCTCCTCGCATTAAAATGTATGGTTACGCAATTTTTTGTCAAGTCAAAAATCGAATTCTCTCTTTACACGTCATTTTTTCCCTTGACACGATTTTTCACAATTGTACCTTTTTTCACAAAAAGAGGGAGGATGATATGAGAAGATTCGTACTTTTGAGCGTTGCGATTTTGGTGGTGCTTGCGTGTTCTGAAAGTGAGCTGTTGAAAGTGGTCGAGTTCCAGGATGCAGAAGGCAACTCCCCACCAATCACCAGTGACGTGGTGACGATTGATAACGATGTTGCACTGGTATATGAGGACAACGCCGTGGCAATGGTCTCGTTCGACGTCCACTTCTACGAGGTTCCGTTTGGGAGTTCTGAGCCTCCAGGGTATGGTGCTCACCTGGACCGTTACGTAGTCACCTTCAGTTCAGTTGAAGAGGATGAGTTCCCGCCTTCTCACGAAGGGGCCCTTAACGTCATTATCCCTCCCGGGGAAGAAAAGGCAGTCGCCTTTGTGCTCGTACCTGCGGAAGCGAAGACTGTGTCTCCCTTGGTGGATCTGATTAACGGCGGAGAGTTGAGAACGAAAGCAACTGTCGAGTTCTGGGGTACTGAAGACAAGACAGGCAAAGAATTGCACGCGAGTGGGCAGCTGGATGTGAATTTCGCCAACTGGGCTGACGAATAATTGAACTACCTAGTGCTGACTTCTATTTCAACAACTGAAGGAATCTTAGCCCATCTTCAAACATATAGGCGTTATTGAACATCACATAGCCGTCCTTCAAGTCATTCACGAGCGTTGCCAATTCCTGCAGTTCGCTGTGGGAGTATCTATATCTGTATCCTCCCTTTCCATGCAGTCTGAAATAGGCTGGTTCACCCACTGTGGGACTCCTCTTTAGCGGATCCACACAATCAACAAGATTCAGGTCAGAACAGACCTCTTGAACCTTCTCTCTTCTCCATTTTCCTCTCGATTCCCACACGAAGACATAGTCTTTTCTATCGATCCGCTCGAAGAAGGTTCTCATATTCTCTATGTTCTGCTTCGTAGGAAGGAAAGAGGCGGGAGACTGAAAGACTACTATCTTGCAACCAAGAACTCTGGCGATTTCCTCAGTCTTCTCCCATGCATTGAAAACCTCCGGAGTCGGCCTGAAGAATCCGTAACTCCCAAGTTTTTCATTGGGAATGTCCAGTTTGGCTTTTGTATAGGTCGGTGACTTGGGAGAATGAGTTATGAGCTGCCAAGCCTTGAGAGTGAATCCGAAGCTCTTCGGTGCCTCTACCCTCCACCGTTCTGCTACTTCCGGACGTGGCGGATTATAAAATGTGGTTTGGATTTCTACCATTCTGAACTTGGAGAAATACTTCCTTCTCGCGACTGGATAACCACAACATCCCACTTCAATCATTTTGCCTCCGTTCTTCTTTTCTGTTCAATTCCTGAAGTCGTCCTCAGTCTGTAGCTGCCGTCTTCACACACGGTCTCGCATCTTTCGGAATCGCCTGGCAAATATCTCTGCGCATGCGGTCAGGTCTTCCTTTCGAGGGCTTCCCCGGCCAGACACTCGTTGACTGCTCTCCGGGTCACATCAGTAGAGTAGAAAGCTGGACTCATTTCTGAAAAAGACTTTCAAGGACTATTGCGTCGCTTCTTCCTGGTCCAGTTCCAATGATGGTTATGGGCACCCCAACACCATTTGAAACGAAACTGAGATACTCCTTAGCCTTATCTGGAAGCTCATCGTATCTCTTGATCCCTGAGGTGCGTTCGCTCCAGCCATCGAGATCTTCGTACACGGGGCGACAACGCTCTGCGATTTCTGTACTGACTGGAACGTTGTGCAGAATTTCTCCTTCGAATTCGTAATGCGTACATACTCTGATCTTTCCGAGCGTATCAAGTACATCCAGTTTGGTGATCGCGAGGTGATCCACGCCATTCAACCAACACGAGTGATTGAGCACAACAAGATCTAAGTATCCACATCTGCGTGGTCTCCCAGTGGTTGCTCCAAATTCGTTGCCCCTATCCCTGAGAATCTCTCCAATCTTGCCTCTCTCTTCGGTAGGAAGAGGTCCTTCCCCGACCCTGGTCGTAAAAGCTTTGGCAACTCCAATCACGTGGTCGATTTTTTGAGGCGGTATTCCCAAACCTGCTCCCACACCACCGATGCTCGAATTGGAAGCCGTCACGTATGGATACGTGCCATGATCAACGTCTAACATAGTACCCTGAGCACCTTCCAGAAGGATGTTCTTCTTCTCTTGAACGGCTTCTCTCATAAGCGCCCTGGTATCGCGGATGTACGGTCTTACTTTGTCCCTAAGGTTCAGGAATTCTTCGTAAATCTCCTTGAACTCCAGTTCCTTCAACCTGAAGAATTGCCGAAACAGAAAATTCTTCTCTTTTAAACTGAATTCCAGTTTCCGCGCGAAAACGGTCTCGTCCATTAGATCACACACTCGTATCCCTTTGTATGAAACCTTGTCTGCATACGTCGGTCCAATTCCTCTCTTCGTCGTGCCTATCTTCCTTTTTCCCCGAAGCTGCTCGCAGGCTCCGTCTAGAAGTCTATGATAGGGCATGATGAGATGTGCTCCTTCAGAGATGACCAGATTGTCTTCGATCTGAAGGCCTCTCTCTCTAAGTTGCTCCATTTCCTCGACCAGCCCGCGCAGATCGATAATCATACCATTACCTATTACACACTCCTTGTCACCCCGTAGAATGCCGGACGGGATTTGATGGAGCACAAACTCGTCATCTTCGATAACAACAGTATGCCCAGCATTCGGACCACCCTGAAATCTGGCCACAATATCGGCTTTTTCGGAGAGTAAGTCCACTATTTTTCCCTTGGCCTCGTCTCCCCACTGCATTCCGACTACTAAGATGACAGACATGTTATAGAACCTTTTCTATCTTCTCAATGATGTGCTGCTTCGGCACATACCCCACAATCTGTTCTCTCACTTCGCCCCCCTTGAAGATGAAGAGCGCGGGAATGCTCATTATTCCATATTTAGACGGTGTATTCCCTCCTTCTTCGACGTCAAACTTGCATACTTTCAGCCGCCCCTCGTACTCGTGAGCTATCTCCTCAACTATCGGAGCCACAAGTTTGCACGGAGAACACCAAGAAGCCCAGAAATCTACGAGCACTGGAGATGCAGAGTTGGTCACCTCTTCTTCGAAATTCTCATCACTGAGTTCCACTATCACGATCCCCTCCCTTCGAACTCAAATCTTGCGTTGAGTTCTGGACTACGTTATCCTCAGTTCTTTCCCGATCATATCGAATTTCGACAGAGCAAAGTCGAGATCATCCGCACTATGGACAGCAGAGATCATCACTCTGATTCTCGCTTTTCCTTTCGGTACAGTCGGATAGCCTATTGCTTGGGCAAAAATGTCCTCTTCAAACAATCTCTTCGAGAAATCCCATGCGACCTTGGCCTCACCCAGTATTACAGGGGTTATCGGAGTCTGACTGTTTCCAATATCAAACCTCAGAGAGCTCATCTTTTCTTTGAAGTATTTCGCATTTTCCCATAGTTTCTTTAATGCTTCATCGGACTCTTCGAGGATTTCCACTGCCGCAATGCACGCGGCAACATCGGGTGGAGTGACCGCAGAGGAAAAGAGGAAGGGCCGTGCCTTCTGGCGAAGGAATTCAATTGCATCGCCGTTACCGGCCAGATATCCTCCCACAACTCCAAATGCCTTGGACAGGGTGCCCATCTCGATATCGACCTTTCCGTGGAGCCCAAAATGGTCAGCTATGCCCCTACCATGATCTCCAAGCACCCCTTCGCCATGGGCGTCGTCCACCATTAGAATAGCCTCATATCTCTGCGCAAGCTCCACGATGTCCGGCAACGGCGCCACATCTCCATCCATTGAGAATACGCCATCAGTCACAATCAGCTTCCGCCTGGCTCCCCTCTCCTTCTTCAACTGATCTTCGAGCCCTGAAGCATCGAGATGCGGATACACCGCCCTCCTGGCTTTGGTGAGTCGGCAACCATCTATTATTGACGCATGATTCAGCTCGTCCGAGAATATCACATCATCTGCTGAGTCTACAAGAGCGGGTATGGTAGCCGCATTCGAATTCAATCCTGACTGGAGGGAAAGACTTCGCTCTACCCGCTTGAACTTCGCGAGCTTCTCTTCGAGTTCGAGATGGAGATCCATCGTGCCAGCTATACTGCGCACGGCTCCAGGACCGATCCCATACTTGTCTATGGCGCGCTTGGCTGCGTCTTTCAACTTGGGATGATTGGCGAAGCCAAGATAGTTGTTTGAGCAGAGATTGAGCACTTTTTTCCCATCGACGACAAACCACGCACCTTGAGAACTGCCGATCGTCCTTATTATATTGTACAGACCCTGCTCCTTCAAATTCTCCAATTCCTTGCTAACAAAACTGAACTTCCCCATGTTTACCCCACTTTCAATATCTTCACAACTGTACATTCTCCACCTGGTTCTTCAGATTCCTACGGCGTCAGCACAACCTTACCGCATCCTCCAGCCTCTATCAGACTGAATCCTTCTTCAAACTTGTCAAGTGGGAATGTGTGGGTTACAATGGGAGTGATGTCGAGTCTACCCGAGCTCAAGATTCCCTGAGTTCTATGCCAAGACTCGTACATCCTTCGCCCGACTATTCCATAGACTCTTGCTCCTTTGAAAATGACATCTCTTGAGAGGTCGAGTTCCACTTTTCTATGGGGTATTCCAAGCAGGGAAATCCATCCACCAGGCCTGAGCACTCTGAACGCCTGTGCGATGGCTTTCTCGTTCCCCGACATCTCAAGCACTACATCCACGCCACCTTTGTCTGCTGTGAGTGAGAGGATCGTGTCGACGACATCCACCTGCTCAGGGTTAAGAGTGTCCACTGCACCCATCTTTCGTGCGAGTTCGCGTCTGTAATCGTGTGGCTCTATTGCTATGACACTTCTCGCACCATATGTAGCAGCCAGCCCTACTGAAAACAGTCCTATCGGACCGCACCCAAAAACGGCAACCGTCGCACCCAGGATGTCATCAGCAAAAACGGAGTGCACTGCGTTTCCAAAAGGCTCCTGAACGCTGGCTATGTCCGGAGGAATGGAGCGATGACATCGTATCAGATTCGATTCAGGAATTACTGCATATTCAGCGAAAACCCCGTCTACGTCTATTCCAAGGATCTTGGTGAAGCGGCAGACGTGAGCTTGGCCTGTGCGACATTGGAGACACCGACCGCATACGAAATGAGTCTCGGCTGAAACGTATTCGCCAGGCTTGGCCTCACGCACCCCATCGCCAATTTCACTGATTTCGCCTGCGAATTCATGTCCGAATATCCTGGGCAATTTCATCGAAGAGCTCGCCCACTCATCCCACTGATAGATGTGCAAATCCGTACCACATATGCTCGTTGCCTTTATCTTCACTAGGACTTCGCCATAACCGGGTTCGGGAATTGCCACCGATGCAATCTCAGCTCCTCGTGTGGGCTGAGATTTAAGCAGTGCCCTCATTTCTCGCTTCATCAGCCGCCTCTCTCACTATCTGCAGTCCCCTGGATGTGCCTATTCGCGTCGCGCCAGCATCCAGCAAAGCCTTAACTTCCGCGAACCTTCGTATCCCGCCAGACGCCTTGACCCCCATCTTCGCACCTACTGTCCTCCGCATGAGCTTCACATCTTCCACCGTCGCCCTACCTGGTCCAAATCCCGTGCAGGTCTTGACGAAATGAGCCCCTCCCTCTTTGGCCAAAGAACATGCCCTCACTTTAGCTTCCTCTGAAAGCAGTCCAGTCTCTATAATCACTTTGAGCACAGCACCCGATTTCAACACGCCTTCAATCTCTTCTCTCAGCCAATCGATATATCCCGATTTCAGGGCGCCAATATTCATGACCATGTCGAGTTCTTCAGCACCATTGGAGACCGCATCTTCCGCCTCAAGAGCTTTCGACTTCGGTGTCAACGAGCCCAAAGGAAACCCCACAACGGAACAGACTTTCACGTCTGACCCTTTCAGCAAAGATGAAGCAACGCTTACCCAGGTTGGGTTGATGCACACAGATGCAAATCCATATTTGATCCCTTCTTCGCAGATACTCTCCATCTGTGTCGCTGTTGCATCGGCGCGAAGCAGGGTGTGATCAATGAGGCTAGCCACATTCATCGCCTAATTCTATCCGAAAGGCCTTTTTTGTCAAGTCTGCGGTCTGAACACCTTTAGCAGCCATACATCTGAATTGAGGCGCTATCGCCTCAGTACACTTGTAGAATTAGACGACAGTGGCTGAAGAGAGTGACTAATGGCAATCCGATGTCACATGAGCAGTAGCGGGGTGATGGCGGCAAACATCATGAAGCTCACGGAAGACAGCGGGGAAAGCGCCGTTGACGCCTGATGGCTTCTATGCGTCATAACACCTTGATTTCTTAAGAACCTTAACAAGAACGTGTGCGGGATAGTCGACCCAGTCCTCTTGCTCTCTCTGGCAAAATGCCCCTGAGAGAAAAATAGAAGGCGTTCTTTCTTTCCCCCTTTTCTTTCAGCGGAAGGTCACGTATTTCTCTGCGTTCCTCAGTCTTTTCCCTCGCTTACCCAGATATTCGATAGACCCAATCCTCGCTCCACCCCTCCGAAGCTGGAGAATGCGGGTCACAGTCACAGGGCCGAACCCTGGAACTCGGAGGAGCTCGTATTTGTCTGCTCTGTTGACATGCACCGGAAAGAATTCCGGATGACGTCTTGCCCAAATCTCCTTCGGGTCTCCGACAAGTGAAAGATTACCATCCGGCTCGAAGGGAATCTCGTCTGCTTTGAAGCCGTACTTCCTTATCAACCAGTCCACTTGATACAGGCGGTGCTCCCGGGTCAAGAGATCATCGTTGCTCCGCAGGGATCGCTCGCCAGGAAGGTCAGGCTCTCCCAGACCTCTCTGATATGCGCTGAAGTAGACGCGACTCAGATTCAATCTTCTGTACAACCCCCAGGCGTACCTGACAATCTCCTCGTCGGTCTCATCTGATGCGCCAACCACAAATTGCGTCGTCTGCTTCACTTTGGCATAACGCGAACCTTTTCCAGTGAGTGTACTGATGAGCTTGAGTGGACGGATGATATCTTCCAGATAGTCCTTGCGTGTGCCGAGTTTGCCAAAGCTCTCCTCTCCTGCCGTCTCTATGTTCACCGACACAGCAGACGCAAGTGACACTGCCTCCTCAATCGCTGCATCTGAAGCACCAGGGATAACTTTCAAGTGTAGGTATCCTCTGAAATCGTTCCTCCTGAGAAGAAGGGCAACCTTGTTGATCCGTTCCATTGTCTTGTCCGGATTCTCTATGACCCCACTGCTCAAGAAGAGACCCATGACCCTGCGGGCTCGATAGTATTCGAAGAAGGCCTTTGCGAGCTCCTCAGGTGCAAGCGTGAATCGTCCCACATCTTGTCCTGCTCTCAAGGGGCAGTACTTGCAGTCATTCACACACACGTTGGAGACCAGTGTCTTGAATAGAAAGACCCTACCTCCGTTTGGAAGAGCAATGGGGTATATCCACTTGTCATCCTCCGAACGGTACCGATGATCTTCCCTCACGCCGCACGAGCATGCGAGGTCATATTGTGAATCGCGCGACAGGATTGAAAGCTTCTCTCTCACATCTGGAGTCCTGCGAATGCTGAATGGGTGGGACCCTACGTGACTCACGGGCATCTCTCAATCTCTCCTGTAGGAGACTCTCGGATCTTCTGCAGCCTGTCGTCCCAGGGACTCCAGTAGATCCGAAGCACTAGATCCATGCTCACTCTAAGACGTGAATGTTCTTTTCCCGACACATTCTCTTGAGTATCTCTGGCCACACGGTGACACTGCATTCTCCAAGATGGGCCTTCCTGAGCAGAAGCATATACGTGCGGGATTGCCCAATCCCACCGCCAATACATAGAGGGATTTCATTCTTCAGAATCGCCTGGTGGTAGGGCATCTTGAGGAAATCAAGCTGTCCAGTAATCTCCAGTTGCTTCCTGAGCGTCTCGGCATTCACTCGAATGCCCATAGATGTGAGCTCATGGCGACGTTTCGTGACCGGGTTCCAGACAAGAATGTCACCATTAAGACCGTGCATGGGTCTTCCATCTTCGGATATCGTCTCAGTCACCCAGTCGTCGTAGTCGGCTGCTCTCATTTCGTGTGGGTAGCCATCCTCGAGCGTCCAGCCAACTCCAATAATGAAAATCGCCGGGTATTCCTGCAGGATTGCAGTCTCACGCTGCTTACGGGGCATATCGGGAAATCTCTCAAGGATGTCTTCAGCGTGCATGAATGTCAGTTTCTCAGGAAGATCAGGATATTTGCCACTCTTAAGTTGAGGGAAGAAGCTCTGCACATGGGTCTCAGCGCCCTTGAGTACCTTCCAGATCTTCTCTACTACTTCCTTCAGGTACTGCAAGTTCCTCTGTTCCTCAGTGATCACGAGCTCCCAGTCCCATTGATCCACATATGCACTATGATCGTGGTCGAGGAAGTAGTCCTTGCGCACAGCGCGCATGTCCGTGTACAAACCCTCCCCCGCTTTCATACCGAACTGCTTCAATGCAACACGCTTCCACTTGGTCGCGGCCTGCACTATCTGGGCGTCAATTGGGTGTTTGTCGTAGTCGTTGGAGATATGGAATTCTATTGGAGTACGTGAGCCATCACGGTCCAAGTAGTCGTTCACACCGCTCTCCGCATCTACGATCAGAGGGACTTCAACCCGGATTAGATTGAGTTCCCTAGACAGATGTTCTTCGATATAGAGTTTCACTGCAGTAATGGCATTCTGCGTCTCCTTCGGTGTCAGCAGAGAACTGTAGTCCTGCGGCAGGATTTTCTCCAGTTCATCGTAGTCACCGATGCCAGGCCCAGCCAGATCTGCCTTTTTGTCTCGCATTATCTACCTCCCTCTTACACTTCCGTGCGGATCTACGTCAGCGTTTCGATTCACATCGATTCTTCGAAGACTTTCCACGATAATATCACATCCCCCAACAATTCTGCAAGCGAAAAAATCTGGGAATAGTTGCCCTCACCCCACCTCCAGCAGTCCTCACGCGAGACTACGCATCTCGCAGGGGTCCTACCATACACTCAGGCCATCGTCGTCAGACGGCAAATCTTCGCGCACACCACTTCTCTACGCACTCTTCCTACCGAACATTCTTTCTCCATACATAACCAGGTGTCTCGTCATTCCACTCACAGACGGTTCCTCAGTCAATTTCAACACCATCCTGGTTGTCCGCTCAAAAAGTTCTTCGTCCCAATCGCGACATTTCAAGATTTCTTGAGGAATAGGGACTACATCCAACCAACCACACACAGCATGTACATCCATCACTCTGATTCCCTCCGCTTCACACAGCCTTCTGGTTTCTTCTACGCTGACACCTCCATATCCTTGCGCATTCCTCACGTAACTCGCTGTCGGTTTAAGCATCGTAAGAGCAGAGTCTGGGTCCTCGTAGAACTTGTCAATGGCAGCACGCCACTTGTTCACCAGGAATATGGACATCGTTCCATGCTTCTTCGTCACCCTCACCAACTCGCTCACCGCCTCGATCATTCCATCCCAGCAAAGGACGAGATCGAAAATCTCATCAGGGAACGGAAGAAGACGTACATCACATTCGAGGATTCTCACTCTGTCTGAGACTCCTTCCTTAAGAAATTTCCGCTTCGCGACATCCAGCATTCCGGAAGAGTAATCGCATAAGGTTACCGCAAACCCCATCTTCGCTAAGGGCAGAGTCATCCGCCCCGTGCCACCCGCAGCGTCCAAGATCTTAGCATCCCGATTCCGAGGAAGATGTCTTTGCAGCAGAACCCAGTCTACATAGTGTTCCACGGCACCTTCAAAGGTATCGTACCATTTATCGTACTGATCTGCGCGTTCGTTCCACTCAGCCTTTCTCACGGGGTCAGGTCTTCAAACTTCACTTTAGGGAATTTGCACAATCTGTCACAACCATTCATGCTACTCGTTACCCATAGAACCATGGAATGATTTTAGGAGACGCGACTGGATTGTCAATATCTCACCTTGAAGGTCTAAACCAACTCATCGCACCATTGAAATCGTCTGCCTCAACTCGCCGCCATTGCAGGCTACATATGCCCGATTTTCAGTTCGCAAGGACTGAAGGAAGAGATGTAGGGCCGCAGTGGTGCGCACCGCAGTGGCTATCATATGCGGGGCGGAAGGTTCACTCCCCAACAGAACCCATTGTCAATATTGAAGACCTGACCCCATGGATCTGAGTCGTGAAATACGTTCATCGAGAGGAGGGTGGGACGCAAAGGCACTATGCACGCTTTTTCGATCCTTACCGAACGGACTCGCGATGAACAGGTGAGCAGTAGCATCAGAGGGTCTTCGCAGCGTGCCAGTCTGGTTTCTCATTTTTTCTAAGGCGTTGGCCAGTCCATCAGGGTATCGAGTGAGATACGTTCCATCAGCATCGGCGCGATACTCTCGTTCTCTTGATATCGCTGAACGAATCAGCAGAACAAGAAGGGGCGCAAGAATCGCCAGAATAATCCCAACTAACGCCAGAATTCCTCCGCCTGCTCCCTTTCTTCTTCTTCCGCCTCCAAAAAAGATCCCCCAACGAAGCAGAAAATCTCTCAAGAGGATTATTAGTCCTCCAAGTATGCCCACAACCGTCATCAGCAATATGTCATAGCCTCGCACATGGGAGATCTCATGTGCCACCACTCCCTGTAGTTCATCTCTATTCATCATATCGAGAAGCCCTCTTGTCACGGCAATCTTCGCATGGCTCGGATTTCTTCCCGTAGCAAATGCGTTGGGGGTGGGGTCATCAATTATGTAGACCTGCGGTTTTGGAACTCCTCCCGCTATGGCCATCTCTTCGACGACGTTATGAAGCATCTTGTGCTGCTCTGGGTCCGCAGCCCTGGCATTCACACTCCTGAGCGCGATCTTATCGCTGTGGTAGTAGACCGAAAGATTGTAGACTACGATGATCACTGCAAATAACGAATATCCAGCAATTCCCCAATCCAACATGTTGACAACAACATAACCGAGAAATCCTAGAATCAGCGTGAATATGAGTATGAAGAGGTAGGTTCTCCTCTTGTTTTCGTCAATCAGGTCGTATAGAGATTTCTTCACCCTAAAACTTGACTTCTACCGGCCCCTTTTCACCTTCAGGGACCTCCCAATACTCGGCAATCTTGAAATTGAACAACATGGCAATCAGATTCAGCGGCACCTTCTGAATCGAGATATTGAATTGCATTGTCACATCATTGTAGAATTGCCGAGCGAAGGCTATTTTGTTCTCGGTTGAAGTGAGTTCTTCCTGAAGTCGCAGGAAATTCTGATTCGCCTTCAGTTCGGGATATGCCTCAGCCACAGCAAAGAGAGACTTGAGCGTAGAAGAGAGCATGTTGTTCGCCTCTGAGGCCTCCTTGACTGAGGAAGCTCCCATAGCCTTCGTCCGAGCTTCAGTCACTCTCTCAAATACTTCTTTTTCATGGCGTGCATATCCTTTCACCGTTTCGACAAGATTAGGAATCAGATCGTATCTTCTTTTCAGTTGCACATCGATTTGATGCCACGCATTCCTCACGCGATTCTTCAGTGCTACAAGCCTGTTGTACATGAATACCATAGCTAATCCTACCACAACGAGGATGATGATGACCCACATGAAACCCTCCTTTCCTTTTGCCCGTGAATAAATAATCGCTACGATTTTGTCAATCCCCGGAGAACTCCCCGCGAATTCTGCAGACCTGCGAGCTTCCAGCGTCTCAACGATATCAATCCGGAAACGCCGCCGATATCTGCTCGCACTTGACATCCAGTTCGCTTTCATTTTATTAATTGGGTATGCAGAAATTGGGACTCCTTGGTTCCACAGGCTCTATAGGCTCGTATGCTTTGGAGGTAGTAGATTTCCTGAAGGATAGGTTCCAGGTCTATGGACTCTCGGCCAACAGGAACATCCCAAGGCTGCAGCAACAGATAGAGAAGTTCCATCCCAGGGTTGTCGTAGTCGGGGATGAAAGCCAATATCCTCACATCAAAAAGCGATTTCCTAAGAGAGATATGAAAATCTTGGCAGGAGTAGATGGCATGTGCGAGTTGGCTGGAGATGATGAGGTCGACATAGTGCTTAATGCTGCGGTCGGTTCGGTCGGCCTTCTCCCCACTCTGGAGGCTATCAAGAAAGGTAAGAGAATGGCCCTCGCAAACAAAGAGACCATTGTTGCATTCGGTTCTGTCTTAATGGAAGAGGCGAAGAGGAATCGTGCACAGATCATCCCCGTTGACAGTGAACACTCAGCAATTCATCAGTGCCTTGGAGAACGGAATGCGAACAATCTTAAGAGAATCGTCCTTACGGCGTCTGGAGGTCCCTTCCTCGGCGCGACCGAGGAGGAGATCAGATCTGCCTCCAAAGAGTCCGTGCTTGCCCATCCTGTCTGGAGGATGGGCAAGAAGGTGACGGTCGACTCCGCCACCCTTATGAACAAAGGCTTTGAAGTCATAGAAGCTCACTTCCTCTTCGGCATACCGCTCGAGAAAATAGATGTGCTGGTCCATCCACAAGCAATCATACACTCAATGGTCGAGTTTGAAGATGGATGCATGTTAGCTCAGATTTCAACTCCGGATATGCGCATGCCAATTCAATACGCCTTGACCTATCCTGAGAGATTTCCATCAATCGTCAGCCCCTGCAATCTTACGAAGATAGGGAAATTAGAGTTTAAAGACGTGGACATGAATAGGTTCCCCTGTCTTTCACTCGGTTACAAGGCCATCGAAAAGGACGGAACCGCAACTGCGGTGCTTAGTGGAGCCGACGAGATGGCGGTAAAACTGTTCCTGGATGGTCAATTACGGTTCAAGGATATACCGTTCATACTCAATAAGATACTCGATGAGTATCAGCCAATATCGTCTCCCACTCTTCAGCAATTGATTGAAGAGGAACGTTGGGCTCGCCAATATACGAAGAAGCTCGTTGAAAGATGGTCCTCACAATAATAGCTGCTGCACTGGTGCTGAGCATTCTCATAATCACCCATGAATTAGGCCATTACGCCGCTGCCAGGTCAGTGGGGGTGAGAGTACTCCGTTTCTCTCTCGGGTTAGGACCAAGAATCACCGGATTCCGAAGAGGAGATACAGATTACGCAATTTCCATGGTACCATTCGGTGGATATGTGAAACTGGCGGGAACGGAAGACTCACAAAGTGAAGGAAAGCATGATGAGTTCTCGAGCAAATCGACCCGCGCCAAAATATGGATTTTGCTTTCAGGACCTTTGGCGAATTTGGTGTTGGCCTTTTTCCTCTATCTGATAATCGTTTCAGCAGTAGGGATCTCCATTCTGCAGTCGACACGCGTTGGTCACGTCGAACTGAACTCCGCAGCATTCAATGCCGGTATCGAAGAAGGTGACGAGATTCTGATGGTGGGAAACAAGGCAGTCAGCAACTGGAACGAGATAGTTGAGGAGATTGCCAGACAGACGGAGGGAGCAAGTGTGAAGGTCAGAAGGGATGGCGATGAGCTATGGTTTATGATGGAGCCTCTTGAGGAGACTGGCATTACTCCTCTCATAGACCCTGTCGTCGGTCGCGTACAGAAGGGTTCGCCTGCGGAAAAAGCAGGACTCAAAGAAGGGGACAGGCTGCTAACCGCTGGGAACAGAAAGATCGAGAGATGGGAAGATCTGATTGAAGTAGTTCAAGCTTCGCCCGATTCAGTTCTTAAGATCACCTGGATCCGGGACGGGAAGGTAGAATCCGCTACCGTAGTACCGAAATCTCAGCTCGGTCTCGAAAATGGACAGGCGCAAAGGATTGGAGTCATAGGCATATCCATGAGTGTAGACAGAGTGAAACTTCCTTTCTTCTCTGCGGTTGGAGCATCCTCCGAGACAGTTCTGTGGGTAAGCCAACAGATTCTTGGTTTCCTGGGCAAGCTTATC
>Ga0209427_10004074_pt1 | contig 16979 bp, 15 predicted proteins | sample DeeMarSWOR136_30_FD_187465 | JGI IMG/M metagenome (GOLD analysis project Ga0209427, IMG submission 187465) | Marine sediment microbial communities from White Oak River estuary, North Carolina - WOR-1-36_30 (SPAdes) (version 2) | ecosystem: Environmental > Aquatic > Marine > Intertidal zone >...
GGGCAACAAAACCTTCGATTACTTGACAAAGCCTGGAAATCTTTTTTCCGAGCTATTACAGAGTGGAAACGCTATCCTGAGAAGTTCAAGAAGAAACCACGACCACCCAAGTACAAGAAGAAGAATGGCGAACATCTGTTAGTGTTCACCAACCAGCAGTGCCGCATCAAAAACGGTGTGGTACTATTTCCGAAGAACCTAACTTTTGATGATGACATACATACACGACTATCAGATACCACCGATCTAAGAGAAGTGAGGGTACTTCCCAAAGGCGTAGGGTATGTCTGTGAAATCGTCTACCAGAAAGTGATTGCCCCGAAGGCACCTGATAAAGGGCGGATAGCCGGCATCGATTTAGGGGTGTCGAACATCATTACTCTGGTGAATAACATCGGCAAAAGACCGATTGTTGTTAAGGATGATGGGAAAGGGATAAAGAGCATCAACCAGTTCTACCAGAAGGAAAAGACGCGGCTACAGAGCATGTATGACAGGCAGGGGATACCAGACGGTACTAAAATGAAGCACCTGCGCTTCAAGTACGAAAGAAAATCGAAGGATTACCTCCACAAACTCAGTAGAAGTCTCATAACCTGGTGTGCGCAGCATGGCATCGGCAAATTAGTAATTGGCTATAATCCCGAGTGGAAACAACAGGTGGAATTAGGCAAGCGGAATAACCAAACCTTTGTATTGATCCCCTACATGAAACTCATCAATCAACTAAGATATAAGGCGGAAGAACAGGGAATAGCGGTAGAATTGGTGGAAGAAAGTCATACTAGCAAGTGTAGTTTTCTGGATAACGAAGCGATAGAACATCACGAACAGTATCTAGGAAAGAGAGTACGAAGAGGATTATTCAGAAGTGCACAGGGGCTGCTCATCAATGCCGATGTCAATGGAGCCGGTAATATAGTACGAAAAAGCGAACCGAACGCCTTTTCGGGAATGAAGGCTGACGGGGTAGGAGGGTGTGTCATGGGGTTACACCCAGTGCGATGGAATGTATTTAATGATGAGCACGCACGAAGTCATTTGAACCAGACGGCTCAAATTGCATAACCTAGTGTAGTAGCTTTTCATTACTTGTGAAAACTTAATGCATTATTCATATAGACCCTATCAAGAATCCTACAAGTCCAAAAAGTGCTCCAATTTTGGCAAAAAGACTTGATTTATGTTGTTTTTCTTTGGATGTGAAATCTAAAAGAAGTATTATTATTGAAAGTGATACCGCAATGTCACCTAAGATTAGGAAAGGAATAAACCAGATATTTACAAAAGATAAAACCCAAATTAGTGAGAAAAATATAATAGCGAATACCCCACAAATTGCCGCTGATAAAGCAGCGATCTTATAACCATAAACCATGGTTATAGTTTCTACTTGACGGATTCTATCACCTTCAACATCTTCCATACCTTTTATGATCTCTCTACTTTGTAACATAAAAAAGGAAGACAAAAAGAAAACTATGATGACTAAAGAACTTGTTATTTGATTAAGAGCACCTGTAATGACTCCTCCATAAATATAGCCAAATGAAAAGGAAATTGCGACCATAAAATTGCCAAAGACTCCCATAATTTTCCCTTTCGCAGCATAGACGAAGCCAATAATGGAAAAGAAAACTGCGATAATTGGACACCAAAAGCCAGCAGGACTAATCGGGACTGTTAAGAAAGAGAGACTTATGCCACTAACCCATAAAACTATGGAATAGATTTTCGCTTGTCTGAGGCTAATAATACCGCTGGGAATCGGTCGATCGGGTCTATTTATTTTGTCTATCTCTACATCAAAAACATCATTGATCACATTTCCTGCAGCGGCAATAAACAAATATGTAAAATAAGAGAGAATTAAAATCACAAAAAACGTTAACTGTGAGTATAACGGGATATAAAATTGTCTTGTAATCATAACACCAATGATTGAAGTGAGACCGCCCATTAGACAATTTGCTGGGCGAATAATATTAACAAAAGATTTAATTTCCATTATTTAGCCTCCTTATTTCAACCCGGCCTATTTCCAACAAGTTGGTAAATTTTTTGAAAAGAAGCTAGTAACAGCAGGATCTAATATTTGTATTTTAACCTCCAGGTTCAACGTTTAGGTAATGGTTCCTTCGCTTTCAATTATTCCGTCCCTAAAACGAATAAGTCGATTGCTTTTTTTACCTACTGACTGATCATGAGTTACAATGAGAAATGTTGTGCCTTGTTCTTTATTTATTCGTCCCATCAATTCAACAATTTCAGCGCCAGTTTTTGTGTCTATATCGCCAGTTGGTTCGTCAGCCAAGATCAAAGAAGGATCATTAGCAAGCGCACGAGCAATAGAAACACGTTGTTGCTCGCCACCACTAAGTTCATCAGGCCTGTGATGTAATCTATCTCCTAGTCCAACTGTCTCTAGAAGTTCTTTTGCACGTTCTTGTCGTTCTTGCTTCGATTTTTTAGCAATTAGCATTGGAAGTTCAACATTTTCAAACGCTGTTAACACCGGAATAAGATTATAAAATTGGAAAATGAAGCCAAGTTTGTATCTGCGAAGATCTGTAACCTTTTTATCGCTTAATTCTGTGACGTTTACTCCGTCAATGTAAACTTCACCTTCAGTAGGTGTATCCAATGCACCAATCATATTGAGAAATGTCGACTTTCCGCATCCTGAAGGTCCCATAATTACTGCCATTTCACCTTTATAGAGTTTGAAATCAATACCTTTTAAGGCTTGAACTACTGTTCTACCCAAGACGTAGTCTTTCTTGAGATTAATAGTTTCAACAACTATCCCGTTTTCCATTAATAGCCCGTCCATACCAATGTCGCTTTTTAGATTTAAAAAACTAACTTGCTGTGTTATACAAACTGTTTGATATAAAAACTTAAGTGTCAAATTTAGACGCAATTTGAATTGTCTTTGACTGTACTGCAAAGTCTGTAAATTGATCAATTTGTTTTGGTAAGTCTTAGTTTTTTTACTAGTTCTTTATATCGTGTGCGAAGTGTTACTTCTGTGATTTGAGCGGCTTCACAAACCTCATTTTGAGTTCTCCGTTCGTCTAATTCAATGGCTGCTATATAGATCGAAGCTGCAGCAATACCTATCGGTAGTTTCCCCCTCGTTATGTGTAATTCTTTAGCTTGTTCAAGAATTTCAAGCGCTCTTACCTGAACATCTCCGCTTAAGTTTAAATCAACTGCAAGTCTTGACACATATTCCTCTGGTTCTATAAGAGGAACACGTAGTTGTGGAAGTTTATTGAGAATGATTCTATAAACACGTGCTACCTCTTTTTTTGATATACGTTTACTCATTTCAGCTATTTCTTCCAACGTTCTAGGTGATTTATGAAGGCGAGACGCTGCATACAATGCGGCAGCGACAACTGCATTTATTGATCTTCCTTTCGTGACACCTTCGCTGAGTGCTTTTCTGTATACGAAGGCTGCACTTTCCAGTATACTTGAAGGCATGCCTAATTGTGAACTAATCCGTTTCATTTCAGGCATCGCTCGCGCTAAGTTTCTGCCTCCAGGAACCCCCAGAGAAGATCTAGCTTGAAGTCTTCTTAGGCGATCTATTCGAGCTCTTCCCTCTGGAGAAAAAAATGTTCGATCTCTCCCTATTGTTGTTGATAAATAACGATCTGGTGTGGTTAATGAACTAGGTGGACCAATTCGACTTTTCTTTTCAATATCTTCAGGAGAGAAAGCACGCCATTCGGGTCTACTATCGATAAGCGAATCTGTAATAACGAGTCCACAATTACCACATTTAAGTTCGCCCCTCTCCTCATCAGTCAAAATGTGAGTTGATCCGCACTCAGGACATTTAAGAGGAAAACCACGTTCTTTCTTCTTGTCTTTTTCGTTTCCGATCAAAAATCCCCCACTCATCTTAAAATTATGGCTATTTAGAAAAGTCTAATTATTTGAGTGCATCTTTCATTTCACTGATCATCTATTTAAAGTTTTTAGAAGCGGAAATCAAGTTTTCATGCTATTTTTTGCTCTTAACAAATTTACTCATTAACAAAAAAATATCTTGTGAGGTTAAAGAAAGAAATAAAGTCCAACCTGTCTAAGAGAAGAGTTTTTTCAAGCAGTAATGATAAAACAAAAGATTAATGTAGTTTATTTAACGAAGTTAAACCTGAAAAAGTTAAGATTACTGGAGGTTCAAGTATGAGTTACTTTGAAGTAACGCCAGATATTGTTCGGGTAGTAGGCGAGGAGTCGATAGAAGACGAAATTAACGCCTGCTACATCATATTTGACAGTGAAATCGCCATAATAGATTCGGGCACACCGAAAACACCAAAAAATGATATTTTAAATTGTATTGGAGATTATGGACGGAAACCAGAGGATGTAGCTTATATCCTTACGACTCACGAGCATTACGATCATTTTGGCGCTCATGCTTGGCTGAAAAAGAAAACAAAAGCAAAGATAGTTGCTCATCAAAACGCGGAAAAAGTTCTTGTCAATCCAAAAAAATTAGGGGAAGAAAACTATCGGCTTGGAAAGAGCGATAAATTTATACTTTCCTTCTATGGCTCACCAACTGATCGACTACAAGCTTGTACTGTTGATCAAACCGTTGAGGATGGCGATACAATTTCTTTCGGAAATACAGATTTACAAATAATTTGGACTGGAGGTCATTGCGCAGGACATGTCTTCTACTATGAGCCAAGAAGTAAAGCGATTTTTATTGGTGATGAAGCATTAATGTACCCTGGAGATAGTTACAAGTATTATCTCGATTTTACTGGCGATGCTTCAAGGAGATTCAAAGCACTAAAAGGGTTACTTAACATGAATTGGAAATTGTTATGCCCAATTCACGATGAGGCGTATATGAAAACCGATGGGATGGAAATGTTGAGAATGGCAATTGATGGACACAAGCAATGGAATCAAACAATTATAGATGTATTAAATGAATATGGAAAAGAAATGTCAACAGGCAAACTAGCTAGAGAAGCTGAAGAGAGAATGGGCATCTCATGGGGACCTCAAATGAGCCGACTGATCGACCATTCTACAGTTTATATGCATCTCTTGGCACTGAAAAAGGCTGGTAAGGTTGATGGAAGAGGCTCATATGATAACGCAAGATGGAAATTATCAGCCGAAGCACTTTTGGAAGAATTTGACTCAGAATTTGCATTCTAAACAATTTAAAAATTGATATAAATTCCTTTTTGTAGAAATACCGATTTTCTTTCCATTGCTACAAATGTTATTTCAACAGCGCCAGATGAAGTAAGACAATTTTCTTAAACAGACTTGGAAAACTTCAAAAATCAATAATCAACCAATTCTGTATACAAATTATTTTTGGGTGAAAACAATTCAGATAACAAAACATATCCATGCCATAAAGATCCCGTTTCAAATAAAAACTAAAATGGGTACAGTAGATCGATTCGTTTATGTGTATCTTATTTATAACAAAGAGATCTATCTTATCGATAGTGGTGTTGCCTCTTCAGAGTTGGAGATTTTTGATTATATAAAGAAGACTGGCCGTGCCCCTGAAGAAATCTCTCAGGTTATTTTAACTCATTCTCACCCAGATCACATTGGGGCATTACAGTCTATAAAAAGAGTTACAGGCTGTACAGTTGCAGCGCATTTAGGCGAAAAATCATGGATTGAGGATATAGAACAGCAACATAGAGACCGTCCGATCCCAAATTTTCATTCCCTTGTTGGGGGATCTGTTAATATTGACAGACTTCTTGAAGATGGAGATTTTCTAGATTTAGGGAATATCAGATTAGAAGTATTTCATACACCAGGTCATTCCAAAGGTTCAATCTCTCTCTTGCTTCATGAGGATAAGGCACTAATCGCTGGAGATGTAATTCCTCTTGTTGGAAGTATACCCATCTATGAGGATGTTTTGAATTCTGTCAATTCTATTAAGAAATTAAGAAGCATTGAAGGAATTGAAGTCTTACTTACATCTTGGGGCGACCCCAAAAAAGAAAAAAAAGCTTACGAAATAATGGATGAAAGTTTATCCTATCTTCAACATATCCATGAAGTAGTTCTCAATGTTTATGAAAACGTTTCGATCATATCAGAGGAATTCTTTAGACAAGTTCAATTGGAATTGGGATTACCTCTATTGATTGCTAACCCTTTAATCACTAAATCGTTCGAAGCACACTTAAAAGCCCGTAACTATCGGAATTTGCTTCTTGACTAGACATTAATAAGAGAAAAGTTTATACGCACTAGAGTTGTTGTATAAAATCTACCTGCAAGCAATTACAGTTGCATCCGCAGGTTGCTAGAAAGCCCCTTAAAGTTGGTACCCCTGGTAGCTCAATCTGGTAGTATCCCTAGGTAATCCTAGGTGACCCCAAGAGCGGCGGGCTGTAGTTAGCATTCATGAAAATAAAGATGTATGAATGTCAGCCCTTACTCGCAGATACCCGTTGGTTGCTGGTTCAAATCCGGCCCAGGGGACCATCTAATTATTTTAAATCCGATTCTCTTAAGAGAACCTGCGTCTTACTATTAATCAGCCCTTTGCTATCGTCCTTTTTTAAGAGATTATAGAAAAAAACAATTTTTTTATACTCGGCTGTGTGTTATGAATATGAGTGACAAAAAGAGGTTATCTAAAAATGAGTTACTGCCCTTATTGTGGCGAAAGTATTAAGCCATCCGATTTACGTGACAATCAATGTCCTAACTGTGGTGCTTATCTGGATACTGAAACGCTCGTGACACCACCAACAGCTCCACCACCACCACCATCACAGCCTACTACAACTTATACCCCTCCCCCACCGCCAGTTGTCGTCCCAAGAGCAGGTAGACCAATAGGAGTTAGTTTTATTGCTATTATAACCATCCTCGAAGGCATTGTTTTTCTGGGCACTGGTGGGATTATTGCATTGGCGGGAGGAGTAGTTGATGAACTCTGGATTGCTGCACTCGGTGTTTTTATCTTGATCTTTGGTCTAATCTTCATAGCTCTTGGCTCTGGTCTTTGGAATCTGCGATCTTGGGCATGGTGGCTAACTATCATCTTTGAAATCCTTGGAATCATAGGTACTTTGATCTTAACATTAGCTATTGGAGCGTCATTCATTCTGACTGTTATCTCAGCGATTGTCTTGGTATATCTGTTGACAGTAAAGAAATACTTCCATTAATCTTATTTTTTAAAAACAGTATCCTTTTTCTCAATTCTTTTTTAAGAACTCTGAAAGGAAGTAATTTTTTAGCCAAAAGTTTCGTGAAGAATCTTCATCGCTTTGTCGATAGTTTTATCCTCTAATTCCTTCGCTTTAGCATAATGTTCTTCGCAGAACCAATCCGCATATGGAGGATGCCCAACCATTCCCTTTTTTTCCATCTTTGTGTCCCACTCAATGTCTGAAGGGCGCTTCTTAAAATAAACGAGCCCACCTTTTTCAAGATCTAGAAGATCTTTGTCACAGATAGCACAGATTGGAGGTCTCATATGAACACCTTTTAAATCAAAATAACAAAAATATACAACGAAAATTGCATTGATCGACTTTTTGAACGACATTCTCATGTTTGGTTCAAAGCTATTGTTTTAAAATTTTTCTCCTTATCTTTTCTCTGATTTTTAGACGTTTTTCAGCCACTAGGAATCCAATAGCAATTGCTACAGTCACAGCTACGGTAATTCCAATCGTTAGATATGGTGCCATTTCCCACAAATCCAACAATGTGAATGGAATCGGTCTCATAATATAGACTGGAAACGCTCTTATTTGACTGAGACTTTGGTCATCCTGAGTCCAAGTTATCTGAAGTTCAAGCTCTCTTTCGCCAGTAACTACGCTTGGACTTATGTCGATTTCAAAGAATGCAGACACCGTTTCATTTGCTTTCACATTTCCTAGGTAATCCACAATTTTTCCAGAGATATCGTTTCCTCCCCTTAATTGGACTGTTACATCTTCAGCTTCTACACTTGCATTGTTTAGAATCCAAACCTGCAATTCTACGTCATTCTCGCCAGCTGTTACTGTGTATGGTTCAACTTTCACAAATTCCCATTCAACTTTATCTGAAATTCTGAATGGAATTGATACAGATTCTTCTTCATCGTCACCAAATTCAATTTTGCATTTAATGTTATGACTTCCGGCTTCCGCGTAATCAACAATATCCACGTAAAAAGTTAATTGAACGCTTTGCTCTGCCGAAATCTCATTGAAATATTGCTCTGTTGCGCCTTCATAACTTGGCAATAGGAATTTCGGTAATTTCAATGAGATATCCACATCTCTAGCCCTTCTGGTGCCATTATTTTGAATTTCTGCGTTGATCTGAACGTCTCTATCCCCTGGGAAGACTTTTGTTGGACTGTATAACGATTTTAGTAGAACAAAATCTGGATCATCAACTTGACTAGAAGGGGAACAGTAACAAGATAAAACAATAAGTGCTGTTAAGAGCGCTATCGAAAGATATTTCTGCTTATTCATTTGTCATTTCCTCCTTCCTAACTTCTAATTCATCGCCCAATTCCTTTTTCTCAAAATAACGCTTTCTTAGTGTATATATAAAGAAAATAGCAACAAAAATAACCCCAATAACGATTAACCATACAATATAGGAAGGTCCTTCAATAATAATATCGAGATATAAGATATCGGAAACGATTTTACCCGACTGAACCCATGTCATGCGTATATTGATTGTTCGTGGTCCTTTTGCGACATTGTTGCTGATGTCAAGTTCAAAAGTCGCGTATTTTGTTTCATTTGCGTAAATTGTGCCAAGAAAGTCTTGTGTTTGACCGGTTATTCCATTGCCAGCAATAAACTCTACCATTACATCGTTCGCTTCAATGGTTGAATTATTTAGGATAAAAAGTTTAACTTGTACACCTTTAGCGCCTGATTGCACCTTTTGTGGAGTTGTATCTATTATTACAAATGCGACCTTTTCGCCTACGTAAAATGGTATCTCAAGGGTATCTTCGCCAGTTCCCCAATCTAATTCTAATTCAAGATCGTACTTCTTTGCTTCGCTAGTGTCTAATACATCGATATAGAACAGAAGCGAGACTGTTTGCTTACTTTCGACATCGCCAAGGTATTGTTCAATCGATCCAGCGTATGAACTTCTCATACCTGAAGGTAAGTTAAGGCGTGCTTCAACATCTGTCGCAGTCTTTGAAGATGTATTTTTGATTTTAATAGAAATTGCGATCTCATTATCGCCTGGAAAAACTTTGGATGGTGAATATGAAGACTCTTGCAAAATGAATCTGTCACTAGCAGCTTCAGTTGGAATCGGGAGGTATCCTGACAACAAAATAGATACAAAAAATATTAGAAAAATGTATCTAATTGATTTTTTTCTATTTTTAATCATTGATTCTCACCTATTCAAGTTTTTTCACAAATCTTTGAATGCTAAGTATTAGCGTAAGAACCGCAAAGAGTGCTAACGCCAATAAATCGGAATAAATGTACCCTAGACTTTTACCTTTAGTCATAATGCCTCTGCAGCCATTTATGTAATATGTCAAGGGCACAAGGTATGGAATCCATGAAATATTACGAGGAAAGGCCTCTATAGGGAAAAAGAACCCACTGAAAAGTATCGATGGTAAAAAGAAGATAATTGTTGCCTGCACAGCTTGAAGTTGGTTTTTACTAATTGTGGAAACAAGCATACCTAGCCCCAGACATACGATAGCAAAGAGGATTGAAATAAGAAATACATCAAGAATAGATCCTCTTATCGAAAGCCCAAAAAATCCAATTCCAACAATGAGAACATTACAAATAACAGCAAGAGCTACAAGCATATAAGTCACAAATTTTCCAACGATGAAATCGGCTTTATGAATCGGTGAAACGATAATCATTTCAATTGATCCGCTTTCTTTCTCGCGTACAAGGCTTACCGCAGTAAAGATAGTCGTTATCATCTGGACTACAAGTCCCATAACTCCAGGTGCGAAAGCATCAATATTCTTGGTAGTCCCATAAAGTTGAATTTTAAACGTAGAAATTCTTACACTCTCTGAAGTAACAGCAATGGATGTTGTCACAGCAAATTTCTTAGAAAACTCTTCAGAAAGTTCAGCAGAAATCCGTTCTGCTTCAGCGGTAATAATTTGAGCAATTTGTGGTAGGCTTCCATCTACAATAACAATAATATTTGCTGCTTTGCTCTCTTGAAGTGTTTCACTAAAGGTCGATGGAATATGTATTGCTCCCTTTACCCTACCCTTTTCAACCAACGATCTGGCATTCTCAAAACCGTTTACATATTCGACTACGTCAGTAACTTCTGATTCTTCAAATTTTTGAGTTACATACCAGCCCAAGTTATTATCACTATCAGCATTGCTGATTACAATGGGAAGGTGTGTTATTTCACCACCAAATGCAATACCAAAGAGGATCATCATCATAGCAGGTTGGATAATAATCATTGCGATTGTGCGGCGATCTCTTTTAAGTTGAATGAGCTCTTTTCGAAAAACCGCTAAAAATCTTGACCACAACTATGACCCCTCCGCCATTAATTTTATGAAAGCATCTTCCATGGAGATTGAGACTTTTCCTGCCGTCAAGACATCTATCTTTTTGCCATAGAGTAGCTTTTGAATTTTAGGAAGATCAGAATCCGCATTTTCTACAACGAAATGTGTTTGGCATCCGCGCGGCTCAATATCACGAAAAAACAGGATTTCTTTGATTTCATCAATATCCACCAAAATGTTTCTTAGGCCTTGTTCAGACTCGCGGACTGTCACTTGAACTAAATCGCCATTATAAACCTTTCTCACGATTTCGGTCGGCGAGCCCTCGGCAATGAGATTACCATTGCTAATCAAACCTAATCTATCGCAATGCTTTGCCTCGTCCAGATAGTGAGTGGTGACAAGTATAGTCGTTCCTTTAGCATTCAGTTCACGGAAAAATTGCCAAAACGTTCTTCTTAGAGGTGGATCAATACCCGCTGTAGGCTCATCTAAGATCAATATTTTAGGCTCATGGAGTAAAGCATTTGCTAGTGATAAGCGATTTCTCATTCCGCCACTAAGTTCATTTGCCAAATAATTTTCAAAATCTTGTAGTTTTACTAATTCCAAAAGTTGTTTGATGCGTTGTTTTCTCTGTGACTGCGATAATCCGTAAATCGTTCCATAAAAGTCTAAATTTTCATGAGTTGTTAGATCACCATAGAGAATAAAGTTTTGAGCCATGTAACCAATTCGTTGCTTCACTTCTTCTGGATTCTTGACTACATCAATCCCATCAATAATAGCAGTTCCAGTTGATGGAGATAGAACTCCGCATATCATTCGGATTGCTGTAGTTTTTCCTGCACCGTTAGGTCCTATGAATCCAAAAATTTCACCTTTTCTGACCCTTAAATTCAAGTTATCAACAGCTGTGAAGGCGCCGAATGTTTTTGTAAGATTTCTACATTCTATGGCGTATTTTGTCACAATACCACAGCCATTTGAAGATAGGAATAGATTTAAATAATATTATTACTAAAGAAATAATATTAATTATTACTATTACTAAAGTATTATTTCAACTTATTGTCACTAAAAGAATACCAATTGTGTGTTTTATGCGCGAAAAAGACATTGTTGAAACTATCAAAAGGCTAGGAATTACCGAATACGAAGCGAAAGTCTATCTTGCACTAATCAAAAATGGGCGTAGTACTGCTGGAGAATTAACACTTCTAAGCGGAGTTCCTCATTCACGTATTTATGGTGTTCTCCAAACACTTGAAGCAAAAAATTGGGTCATTAAAGAAGGAGTAAGCTCACGAGGGGGGAAGGCTGCAAAATATAAGGCGAAGCCTCCAGAAGAAACCCTGAAAGTATATTTCAACGAGTTTTCCGAGAGCGTAGTAGACGCAACATCCACGCTACAAAACTTATTTGATCAAAAGAGTTCAACAGAAAAGTTCGAATTTTGGACATTGAGAGGGGAGGATGTTTACAGAACCATGAACAAGATTATGAAAGCAGCAAAATTCGTAGTTCTAGTTCTTCAAGTTGAACCCGCTTTGACGCTCTATGTAAATAAAATCTTTGAAACTCTTCAGAAAAGTCAATCAGACCTTGAGGAATTGTTACTTCTCACAGATCTTGATCAGATTTACGAAATATTTGGACTCGACTTTGCTAAAAAAATTTGTAGAAATTTCAAGGTGGTTCATGCGAGTCTACGGCCATTTCCGTTACCATTCGTTTCAGTATTGAATGTTGATTTTGAACGTGTCCTAGTAGTTTTTCCAACAGTAGCAACTGTTTCAGATGAATTCACTCTTATGGACGTGGTAGGTGCTTATCTCGAAATACCAGGGTTTCCTGTTACGCGAGCATTCGCAGAAAGATTCGATCAAAAGATGAAAGGCTTTAAGAGTGGGCAGGAATGGCTTAAAGAATTGCAGGGCGGAAGATAAGAACTATAGGTTTTGGATACTAGTTTTAAATACTCATAAGTTGTATATTAGTCTTTAAAAAAATCCTGGCGTTTTATGGAGTTGAAACTCATGGTTTCAAAGCGTATAAAAATTGCAATAATTGTAGTGGTGGTCCTTATTGTCGGGTTTTTCGGTTCTGTGGGGGTACTTTTTGTCATTGGGCATACGCCACATGTAAGCGACGTTCAAGTCAGCAACCCTGAAGGTAATGCTGGAGTTGCGTTTGTGGTGTATCAACCTGGAATAAGCAATTTTCAAGAAAAAGTGACCAATGCCTTTGTAGAGGGTCTTATTTCCAATGATTGGAGAGTAGAGATTACTACCGCAAGTTCTCAGACCCCTACTGATCTATCTAACTACGACCTTCTGGTCCTTGGGAGTCCTATTTATGCTGATACACCCGCCCAACCTGTCATGGACTATGTAAGTAATGTTGGCGATCTCGAAGGCATGAACACTGTAATCCTTCTTACAGGAGGTGCGGGAACCGGAGATGAAGCACCCAGTATACTAGGAAACCATGTTCAAGAAGCAAACGGTATCGTCGTTAAGTCGCTTATGCTATATAGCACCTCAGCTTCCAATGAGGAACAGTATGGCACTACTGATCCATTAGAAATCGCGACGAAGGCTGGACAAGAGTGCCCCCTTCCTTAGAGGAGTAGGAGAATTTGGTCAATTTACTTACCGAAAAATGGATCAAGACTTTTATTCCTTATGGGGTTGCTTTACTCCGAGCATTTTTCGCCCCTTTTCTTTTTTATACGTTTATCAACGATTTGAGAATATGTACAATCGTCATCTTTTTCTTTGCATGTTTCACTGATTACTTTGATGGATATCTTGTAAGAAAACTAGATATAACTTCTCCTTCCTCTCTTGAAGCGTATCTCGATGCCACAGCAGATTTCATTATTATTTTTACAATGTTCTTGGCTTTCTTCTTGAAGCAAATATATCCTTATTGGATATTAATCCTTATTGGCGTTTTCTTCCTGCAATTCGTAATTACTTCAGGGCTTAAAAGTCCCGTTTACGATCCAGTCGGAAAATATACTGGATTATTGTTCTTTGTCGTCATTATTATTACGTTGCTTTTACCTCAACCTATCGTCTATAACGTCTTACTAATTTGCATAATCGGATTCACTGCGATTTCTGTGTTAAGCCGTTCTGTGTACCTTATAATACACGAAAAGGACGAAGCTTTTATAGATATATCTCCAAGTGATCTGTTGGCACGGGTCTTAGCAGTTAATTTAAATATTTAGTTTTGCTATAAATAGTTTTTAAAATTTTAAAATTAGAAATTAGTGGAGGCGAGTTAATGCCTACCTATATTATTTTAATGAACTATACAGAACAAGGAATTAGAACAATCAAAGATTCTCCTAAACGAATTGAAGAAGGTATCAAACTCTGGGAAGCTATGGGAGGTAAGGTAGTTGCTATTTATTCAACTCAGGGCGAATACGACTTGATTGCTGTCGGTGAAGCGCCCAGTGATGAGATCGCTACAACTTTCACTCTGAAGCTTGCGTCCTTAGGAAATGTGAGAACAACGACATTAAAAGCGTTTACTATACAATCCTCTATGAAGGACGACCCTGCCATGCCGACTTTCATACTCTTCATGAAATTCACTGATATGGGCATTAGAAGGGTCAAGGACTCCCCTGGGCGAATTGAGGAAGCAATTCAAGGCTGGGACGCTTTAGGGGGAAAACTGATAGGTCTATATACAGTCTTGGGTGAGTATGACTTAGTTGCTATTGGTGATGCTCCTAGTGATGAAACCGTTGTGAATTTCATTCTTAAGTTAGGTTCAGTAGGAAACGTAAGAACAAAAACATTTAGGGTGTTTACAAAGGAAGAATTTGCAGAAATGGTTAATAAGTTGCCTTAACCTTACCGGTGATGGCAATGGATGCCTTTCCCTTGAAATTGATTTTTTTTCTTTTTTTAGTATAGCTGTTATATGCTTGTGAAGTTAAATCCGCACTTATCGGTTTAGGAAATTGTATATTTTTTCTTAAACATAAACTTATAAAACGCATGTTAAATATGACGTGGTCAAGAATTGCATTCGATTGAGAGAAACATCCCGATCTTAGGGATAATAAATTATAAAACAAAGGTTATATAAAGTGATAAATCTGTAGCTGAAATCAAAAAAAGGGGATAAGTTGATGGAGAAGGGGGATTTTGTAGTAGAAACAGTTGATCTGAATAAGGAGTTCCATTTAGGTGATATAATAGTCCCTGCTCTACGGGGCATCAATTTCCAAGTGAAAAAGGGCGAATTTGTAGTCATCATGGGACCATCAGGAAGTGGGAAATCAACTTTACTTAATATGATTGGTGGTCTAGATAACCCCACCTCAGGAAAAGTGTACATTAATGGGCAGGACATTTCAAAAATGTCGGATGCCTCCTTAACTGATCTTAGGGCTCGGGAAATTGGATTTGTTTTTCAATTTTATAACCTTGTTCCTGTACTGACTGCTTTAGAAAACGTGGAATTACCCTTAATGATAACGGGTGTTTCTGATAAAGAAAGCAGAAAACGCGCTACAGAACTTTTAGGATTAGTTGGACTTGGGGATCGTCTTCATCATAGACCTGACGAACTCAGTGGTGGGCAGCGCCAACGTGTTTCTATAGCACGTGCGATTGCAAATGATCCCGCAATCGTTCTGGCAGATGAGCCTACAGGTGACGTTGACACCAAAACAGGCGATGAAATTTTGGATTTGATGCATGACTTGAATAGAAATTTGGGGACCACCCTAATTGTCATCACACATGATCCAGCAGTTGCAGAGCACTGCGACAGGCTTGTTCGGATAGTTGATGGACAAATAGCCACAGATAGGGCAACAGCACGTAAATTACTTGAAATTACTGATGAAGAACGACAGGCATTTGAAGGACTTACTGGAATTAAGTGATCAAAGATATAATCTTAAATAGATCAACCCGGCGAGGGAATTATTATGCAACTAGGAATCTTAGGAGCCAATTTGGTTGTTGTAATCATTCCTGTGATTATTGTTATCATAGCTGTTCTTCTTTGGAGGGACAAGCGCATAATCAAGATGGCACTTCGCAACCTAGGACGAAGAAAGACTCGCAACTTTCTCACCGTTGTAGGAGTGATGGCCTCTGTTAGTTTATACGTAGCATTTAATATAGCCAGTGACAACACGTATCAGGTTTTTTACAATATGGTTGAAATTCTGGGAGGCAAAGTAGACTTCGAAATTAGTCGAGTTGATGGTGAACCTTTTGATGAAGGCATTCTAGAGGAAGTCTTACAGGTAGAGGGAGTGAAAGCAGCAGCCCCTCGGATACAGCGATATAGTGTTATCTATATCAAAGCTGATGGAAACACTACCACGGCAGTTATTGTTGGCATTGATCCACAGTACGACAACGAGTTTGGAGAGTTATTTGATTACAACACCAGCGAACCCATCAATACCAGTGAAGTCCTTACTGGAAAGGTCGCCATAGTGAGTGAGTCGCTGATGGATGGCATTACTTGGCAGGAAGAAGTCGATGATGAGGAGTTTGAAATCGTTAATGCCACCGTTGGAGATAGCATGATGATCAAGTATCGAGGTGGAAATACAATAAAAAAGGAGCGTTGGAAGATAGCCTCTTTTGCGGAAGTGACTGGCAAAGTTCGACAGATTGGCTATGGGTCGTGTGTCTTTATTACATTAGATAGCGCCCAAAAATTCTTTCCTAAGTGTAAAGGCAAAGTTGACACTATTGTTATAGAAATGGATCCAGCGTACGGAAGTGAATGGCAAGATGTGCAACAAAGGATTCAGGAAGTGGTAGAAGACGACAAGCTTACGGTGTTTGCACCGAAACAAAGCATTTTAGAATCAAATGAGGCATCTTTGGCAGGTATGAACGCAGGTCTTCTTTTTGCTGGAGCCACAACTTTACTAGCAATGATATTTTTGATCTTTAATGCCATTAATATGACAATTAGCGAAAGACAATATGAAATAGGGGTGCTAAGGAGTATTGGATTCAAAAAGCGACATATCTTTCGATTATTTCTGTACGAAGTGTTGATATTAGGCATTACAGGAAGTGCTATTGGTGTATTCCTTGGCGTCTGGATATCCCAGGGGTTACTTTGGTATTTTAAGCAGCTTATAAATGTGCCTATCGAAATCGCTGCCGAAGAAGTCGCAACCCTTCCTGTTGACCTAGGTGATCTCCGGGATGGCTTTTTTGTTGGCGTCATCTTCACATTCCTAGGTGGATTATATCCGCTCTTAGCTGTCTCTGCGATGCCTATTATCGGCGCACTGAGGCCAGAAGCCCGGCAAACTGAAAAACTTACGTTAAAACATCGACTTCGGTGGATCGCAGGAGGGAGCATACTATTCGTTGTTGGGATGAGCCTTATATTCGCTTTATCGTTTGTTCTGGGATTTGAGAATACCTTTCTTACTGGT
>Ga0209427_10004075_pt1 | contig 16978 bp, 13 predicted proteins | sample DeeMarSWOR136_30_FD_187465 | JGI IMG/M metagenome (GOLD analysis project Ga0209427, IMG submission 187465) | Marine sediment microbial communities from White Oak River estuary, North Carolina - WOR-1-36_30 (SPAdes) (version 2) | ecosystem: Environmental > Aquatic > Marine > Intertidal zone >...
GGCACATCTATCTCAACAGTGCCAACGCCACTTTGGTCTCTGTTAATCCAGGTGCCCCCATCAAGGACTTTGCTGCATTCCTAAAGATGATGAAAGACGATCCCAAAAAACTGTCGGTAGGGATTGCCGGCGTTCCATCTGCCGGGCACTCAGCCATCGAAGCGATCAAGCGCGCCAATGGCGGCGACTACAAGCTGGTGAGCTATGACGGCGGCGCCCCTGCTGTGATTGCCACCGTCGGAGGCGAAACAATGGCGACCACCCAGTTGCTTAGTGAGCAGATCGAAATGATTCGCGGCAAAAAGCTTCGGCCTCTGGCGGCCCTGACTCCCGAAGACATCACGATTGAAGGCTATGGCACGGTGCCGTCTGCCACCAAGTGGCTTCCGAAGGTTGCGGCGGCCCCTGTTTATTTCGGTATCTGGGTACCCAAATGTGCTCCAAAGGAAGTCGTCGAAACCATGAACAAGGTGTGGCGGGAGAAAGTGGCTAACTCGAAATCTCTAAAGGAGTTTGCAAGACTTCGGGGCCAGATTGTGGCACCCTACTGCGGAGAGGAAGCTTTTAAAAAGGCATGGCCGACCATTGTGAATGCGGCGTGGGGATTGTCCGATGGAGGGAAGGCCAAGGTGAAACCCGATGCTGTGGGTATGCCCCGGCCCTAAAGATTAGGGTTTGGATAGGGCGAGTTTTTGTGCGAACTCGCCCTCTCTTTTTTTCTCAATTTATCGAATTGGGTTATGGCAAGAGCGGATTTCCTCACAGGGATCGTTTTGATATGCCTCAGCCTCTACGTCATCATTGAGTCGTGGCAGATGCCGCGTCTTCAGCATCTCAAAATCCACCCCCTGAGCGTCCCAGGGATTGTGCCTGCCTTCATCGGGATGGTACTTCTCCTCTTTGGCACAATCCTCGTCATCCGATCCATCAGACGAGGGGGCCACCGTCTGGGGTTTAGCTATGAGGGTTTCCGTCGGTTGCTTAGCAAGCCTGGCAATCAATATCTCCTGCTAACGGCAATTCTGACGATTGGTTATGCCGGCTTTCTCATTGGATTCCTACCCTATTGGCTGGCGACAGGCCTTTTCATATTTCTTTTCGTTTTTCTCTTTGAATGGGAGCGAGGGATGAGCGTCGCTCAGTGGAGGAGACGCTTAATCTCGGCGGGTATTATTGCTGCTGTATCTTCAGCGGCAGTTACGTTGGTCTTTGAGCGCCTCTTCCTCGTAACGCTTCCGTGATCTTTGGATGAGCGTATGGCCATGCTGATCGATAATTTGGCGAGATTTCTCAATGCAATTGCTGGGTTCATTACACCGCTCGCATTGTTTAATATGGCCTGGTCAACCCTTCTCGGGATCATCATTGGGGCACTTCCCGGCCTCACAGCCACGATGGGAATTGCCCTCATCACCACATTGACCTATAAGTTTCCGGCAGATCTCGCCATTCTGGTTCTCATCTGCGTCTATGTTGGTGCCATTTACGGAGGGAGCCGGACGGCGATTCTCTTAAATATCCCGGGAACACCTGCAAACGCAGCCACAACACTGGATGGCTTTCCGCTGGCCATGCAGGGACTGGCCGGCCGGGCCATGGGGATCGCTACTTCAGGTTCGGTCCTCGGCAGCCTCATTGGGATGTTCTTTCTGGCTACCGTTGCTCCTATTTTGGGAAACTATGCGTTAAAGTTCCAATCCTTCGAGTTCTTCTGGCTGGCCATCTTTGGGATTGTCATCTCGGGTCACCTTACTGCAATGGAAGATCCCATCAAGGGTTGGATCGCAGGTTTCTTGGGTCTTCTGGTCGCCATGGTGGGCCAGGAGGGTATCCATGCCTACGAGAGGTTCGCTTACGGTACGACAGAACTATTGGGCGGTTTCGCTCTCATCCCAGCCATGGTGGGTGCTTTCGGCTTTGCAGAGGTGTTGAGCGTCATGCAGAACCCTCCACCCGAGATGGCAAACAAACCCCGAGATAGTGTCTTCCCGAAACCGGCAGACGTGTTTCGCTACTGGCGTACCATCATCCGGAGTGGTCTTATCGGAACATTCATTGGCATCATCCCCGGAGTCGGAGAAGACATCGGAGCATGGGTTTCCTATGCAGCGGCACGTAGGAAAAGCAAGGAAAGGGAGAAATTTGGAAAGGGCTCGGTCGAAGGGCTTATGGCCGCTGAAACCGGCAACAACGCTGTTGTTCCCGGCGCTATCATTCCTGCGCTCACCCTTGCCATTCCAGGATCAGCCCCTGCCGCGGTTCTGTTAGCGGCCATGTTCATTCATGGCCTACGGCCCGGTCCCCTGATCATGGTGGAATCTCCCCAATTCGTTTATCAGGTGGTGGCAATGGTCTTTTTTGCCACACTGGCCATCCTGATCTATGGGGTAGGACTTTCAAGACTGCTTTTGAAAGTCTTAGCAATCCCTCGAACGCGTCTCATGCCTGTGGTCTTTGTCCTATGTGCCATCGGTTCTTATGCCATTACGAACCGAATCTTCGACATTTGGGTGATGATCGGATTTGGTATTGTCGGCTTCACCCTTCGGCAAATGAAGTATCCGATGGCACCCCTCGTGCTCGGCATCATCCTCGGCGATATCCTGGATAAGAACCTGCGTCGGGGCTTAGTGTTGACGGATGGCGATCTCACTCCATTTTTCACTCGGCCCATCTGTCTGGTCTTATGGCTGATTACCTTCTCATCAATCATACTCAGCATCGATCCGTTGCGGCACGCTCTACAGCAAACTTTTCGGTTGGTTTCATCGCGAATCCGTAGGCTCTTCTATCGCCGGAGGGTGTAAGAACGAGGATAGCTGAAATTTAGGGAACCGAAGACACTGAAGGAGGAATCTGATGGCAAAAATTGGGATTGGAATCATTGGATCACGCTTTGCCGCAGATCTTCATGTGCGGGCCTTGGAAAAACTCCGAGGAGAAAAGGTTGATCTCATTGCTGCCTGTTCGAAGAGTAAGGAAAGTGCCGAGGCTTTTTCCAAAAAGTTCAACATCCCCCATATCTATACGGATTATCGCCAGATGTTGCAGCGGAAAGACATCCAGGTAATCGATCTCTGTGTCACGACCAATCTTCATCACACCATGGCTATCGATGCGGCCAATGCGGGAAAACACATTATCTGTGAAAAACCGCTGACCGGATTTTTTGGAGATGGGAAGACCATTTCTCGGCAGGTGATGATGGAAGAAGCTCTGAAGAATGCTTCATCCGTTCTGAAAGCGGTTGAGAAGAACCGTGTAAAATTCGCTTATGCTGAAAATTTCGTCTATGCACCGCCGGTGACAAAAGTGAAGAATTTGATGAAGGCCTGCCAGGGCACGGTCTTAGACATTCGGGCAGAAGAGAGTCATTCTGGTTCTCACGCAGCCTACTCACGGGAGTGGAAGACTTCTGGAGGAGGATCCCTTCTCCGGATGGGATCCCATCCGGTGGGAGCGGTACTTCACCTCAAGCATTATGAAGGACTCATGAAGTTCGGTCGTCCCATCCGGGCCAAGTCAATCATCGGTGATGTAGGTTATCTTACGAAGATGGAAGCCTTCAAGAAAGAACAGAAGAAATGGCTGGTCGACTCTTGGGTCGATGTGGAGGATTGGTCAGCCGCTCTGATCACCTTCGAAGATGGCTCAAAGGGGACCATCTTGGCTACAGATGTGAGCTTAGGAGGGGTTAAGAATTTGGTGAGTGTCTATATGTCCAATGCCGTGGCTTCTGTGAATATCAATCCAAATACAAGCCTTGTGGTCTACTCCCCAGAGAGAAATATGTTTGGTTCAGAGTATATCACGGAGAAAGTCGAGACCACCGCAGGATGGCAGTTTCCAAGCCCGGATGAGGATTGGATGAGGGGTTATCCCCAGGAGATGGAAGATTTTATTAACGCCATCCTTGAAGATCGGGATCCCATCTCGAGCACGGATTTGGCGTACGAAACCGTCGAAGTGATCTATGCCGCCTACCTTTCCGCTGAAAACGGAAAGAGAATAGAGCTGATCAAAAAATGATAAGGACAGCCTGGAACGGGGAGAGTGAATGAGAATCGTAAAATTGAACGAAATCGAGGGAATGACCTTTCCTGCGGGAAGGACAACCCGTGTTCTGACGGGTCATAATTTATTGCCGACAAAAAATTTCACCGCAGGTTACGTGGTCATTCAACCGAAAGGAAGAATCCCCCTCCATACCCATTCCAATGAAGAAATATACATCTTCGTTAAGGGAAGCGGTAAGATGAGGGTTGGGTCTAAGGAGGAAATCGTTAAGGCCGTCAGTGCGATTTACATTGAACCCAATGCAGAACACATTCTTCAAAATACGGGGGATGATGAAATGATCATGATTTTTATCTATTCTCCAGCAGGGGTTGTGAATCATTGGTCCGAGGAAATGGCAGGACAGTTAAAATAGAATGAGGGGTAAAATGAATGGAAGCCAAAGCAATGGTTCTTGAAAAATTCAATGCCCCTCTCGTGATCAAAACCTTCCCCATTCCAAAGCTTCAAGAAGGTGAAGTGCTCGTAAAGATTGAAGCAGCAGGGGTCTGCGGTTCGGACGTCCACATGTGGGAGGGACGAGATCCCCGCACCCGGCTTCCCATGATCCTCGGCCACGAGGGAGCGGGAGAGATCGTGGAGATGAACGGAGAGAAAAGGGATCTTTATGGAAACCCACTTAAGACAGGGGACAAAGTCCTTTGGAACAGAGCTGTCACCTGCGGTCACTGTTACTTCTGCAAGGTGAAAATGGAGCCGTCCCTCTGCCCTCACCGCTGGGTTTATGGCATCCATATCTCCTGCGCAGACCCTCCCTACCTCACCGGGAATTATTCAGAATATCTTCTTCTGAATCAGAATGTTGATCTTTTTAGAATCGAACCCAAAGTCGATCTTCCAACTCTGGTTTCTGCCTCTTGCTCAGGGGCCACAGCAGCTCATGCCTTCGATTTGTCCCGAATGGAATCGGGAGATTCGGTTTTGGTTCAAGGCGTGGGTCCCCTTGGAATCTTTGCCGTCGCCTTCGCCAAATCCTTCGGGGCCTCACAGGTCATCGTGATCGGAGGGACAGAGGAGAGGCTCAGGATGTGCCAGTCTCTGGGAGCTACACTCACTTTGAATCGCCATCGCCTCTCCCAGAAGGAAAGGAAGGAAGCCGTGAAGGAGGTAACCCACGGCCTGGGGGTTGACGTGGCCTTTGAAATGGCCGGAGAACCCGACGCTCTTAAAGAAAGCATTTCATTGGTGCGAATGGGAGGTGCCTGCATCTCTGCAGGTTTTGGGGAACCTCATGGAACAATCGATCTTGATTGTTTTCACGATCTCAACCGCAAGAATCTGCACCTCCAGGGGATATGGGCCAGCGACGTGAAACATACCCACATAGCTCTTCAACTCGTCCTGAACCACCTTCAAGATTTCAAAAAACTGATCACTCACCGATTCCCGTTAGACAAGGCCAATGATGCCATCCGTGCTATGAAGACAAAGGAGGCAGTAAAGGCAGTGTTGATACCACACGGATGAATGAATAATCCCCCTCCATCCCCTTTATTAAAGGGGGAAAATAATTTCCTCCCTTTGGCAAAGCCTGCCTGCCGGTAGGCAGGGGAGGACGGGAGGGATTTTAAGAAACCGAAGATGAAACTTATCCAAAGCGATGTCCTCATTATTGGCGGGGGTGGCGCAGGTCTCAGAGCGGCCATTGAAGCCAGAGAGACACTGAAAAAAGGAAAGGTTCTCATTGTCACCAAAGGCATTTTGGGAGAATCCGGTGTCACAGCTACTGCCTGTTCCGACCGGATGGCTTTCCATGCTACCCTTCCCTACACGGAACCTAGGGGGCCTGATAACTGGAAGTATCATGCTGAGGACATCTATCGCATCGGAGGGTACGTCTCCGATGGTGATCTGGCCTTGATTCTCGCAAGGGAGGCCAGAGAGGCCTTCGAATATCTGGATCGGCTGGGCGTCCCGTTCGTGAAGAAGGGAGATGGCCGAGCAGATCAATTCGTCACCGACGGATCTGAATATGCCAGGGCCTGTTATACAGGACCGAGGACGGCCAATCATATTGAAGAGGCTCTTCTGAGAAAAGTCTCTTCCATGGACATAGGGATCGTCAATCATTGCATGATGACAGAGCTCATCACCTATCGAGGGAGTGCCATCGGCGCTTTTGGAATCGATGAGAGGGAAGACAAAATTGAAAGAAGTCTTAGGGTCTTCGCCGCCAAAACGGTGATTCTGGCAACGGGCGGGGCCGGTGAGGTCTATGGAATCCATGTATTTCCAATCTGTATGACAGGAGACGGCTATGCGATGGCCTATCGGGCTGGAGCAGAACTGGTCAACATGGAATTTATTCAAATCGGCCTCTCATCGGTGAAAACCAGGTTAGCCTGCTCAGGGAGTATGATGAGGGCTATCCCTCGATTTTTGAACGACGAGGGTCAAGAGTTTTTACCCGACTATTTTTCTGCTGGAATGCCTCTGAAGGAAATTTACAATCTCGTTTTTGAAAAAGGAGCGAGCTGGCCTGTCTCTATGGAGAAGAAGACTCACCTGATTGATGTGGCTGTCTCCAAAGAAATGACAAAAGGTTACCGAATCTTTCTCGATTATTGTACCAACCCAAGAGATTTCAGATTCCAGGATTTGAAACCACTCTGGCAAGAGAGGTACAAGAGCGAGGTCAAGAACAAAAGGAAAGATGAGGAGAGAGACGAATCTCCCCTGCATCGCCTGGAGGAGATCAACCCCGATTCAATTCAGTGGCTGAAGGCGTACGGGATAGACCTCCACGCCGGAGACAGGATTGAAATTGCCCCTGCAGTTCAGCATTTTCAGGGAGGCGTCAAAATCGGGAAAAGGGCAAACACATCCCTTAAAGGCCTCTATGCCGCTGGGGAATGCGCTGGGGGTCAGCATGGCGCCAATCGTCCGGGGGGAAATGCTCTATTGGACGGTCAGGTGTTTGGAAGGATCGCAGGTTTGGAAGCAGCCCTTAGGGCGAGGTCCGTCAAGATAAGGAAAGGGGTAAGCCCCTCTCAAATCAAATCATATTTGGCACAACTAAAAAGGATGGCTCCGAAAAAGAAGGCCGGTGAGGTGAGAAGAGAGATCCATTCCATTGCCTCTCAATTTGCCAGTGTGGTGAGGACAGAAGAAGGGCTAAAGGAAGGGTTGAAAGTTTTGGGGAAATTGAGAAGAGAGGGAGTTTCTCCAGACGAAAAGGGGCTCCTTTTTGCCCTGGAGACTGCAAATTTAATGGACGTGGTGGAGATGGTTTTTCGGGCTTGCCTCTTAAGAAAAGAATCGAGAGGTCCTCATTTATTTTTCAACCACTTAGATGATCCGTCTCCCCTCCCCTCTCAGGATCCAATATGGAGAAAATATTTCGTGATCCAGAACCAGAAGGGGAAAATGGTCCTCAAAAAGAGGACCCCGATAGAAATGAAGGGATAGGGGGATGGGGAGATTAGGAATGGGACAAATGAATCTAGAAATTCTTTCTTCACCCATCAAAATCGGAAAAAAGACTGCTCCCAATCGCATTGTGAATCAACCCATGGAGTGCAATGATGGAGATGCCTCCGGAAACCCCACGGAACGGACCTTCAGTCGCTACCGAAGCCTGGCAGAGGGGGGTGCAGGGATCATCGTCGTCGAATCCCTTACCATTACCTATGAGAGTCGGGCGAGAAAAAATCAATTAAAGATCTCTGAAGACAATGCAAAAGGTCTGGAAAGATTGGTCAAGGAGATGAAGGAGGTCAACGAGAAGTCCCTGATCCTCTTCCAAATGAATCATGCAGGGAGGATCAGCGAAGCTTCCTTTTCAAAGGTCGTCTCTCTCTATCCGACAGGAGACCCAAGCATTCACCTTCTCACCGAAGAAGAGATTGAGGAGACCGGAGAAAAATTCGCCAAAGCCTCGGTCATCGCAAAGCAGGCAGGAGCGGATGGAATTGACTTCAAACACTGCCACGGATATTTCTGCGGAGAGATGCTACGTCCGGCCAATACAAGGCAAGACCGATTTGGAGGAAGTTTTGAAAACCGCACCTCATTTTTCAGGGAGACAGCAGAGAAAATGAGGAAGGCTGTGAGAGGGGATAACTTCCTAATCGGGGTAAGATATTCTGTCTACGAGGGGATCCCTGGAGGGCTGGGAACGCCCGGTCCGGAAGAAGTGGTGGAGGATCTTTTCGAACCTCTCCGCTTCGCTAAGATGGTTGAACAACTAGGGATGGATTATATCAATGTATCTGCCGGTATCCCTGCCGTTACCCCAGAAATCACAAGACCGACAAAGAATTACCCTGAAGGCGTTTATCGACATTTCGGATGGGCAAAGGCCGTGAAAAATTTGGTCAAGATCCCGGTGATCGGTTCAGGATATAGCTACTTGCGAGACGGAAAGAACGGGCTGAAGGAGCCTGTTCCGTCGAAGAAAAGCTTTCTCTATTATGCTGAGAAGAATTTGAAGGATGGCAATGTAGATCTGGTTGGAATCGGGAGACAATCTCTGGCCGATCCTCTATTCGCCAAGAAGATTCTCTCCGGTGAGGTGGACAAGGTTAACTTTTGTACGGCATGTGGCGGATGCAGCATCCTTCTAAGATCTCAGAAGCACGTTGGCTGTACGGTTTATGATAAATATTACAAGAAGGTACTTAAAGAAATAGTCAGGAGTAGGGAGTAGTAGTAGGGAACGGTTTGAAACCGTTCCGTACGAGTTTGGAGCAAAAAGTTCGAAAGGGGGAATTTCTATGTACGATGTGGTGACTTTTGGGGAGGCAATGATCAGGCTTTCTCCACCCTTCTCTCAAAGGCTCGAGCAGGCTCGGGGCTTCGATGTCCATGTGGGAGGGGCGGAATTGAATGTGGCTGTGGGAGTGACCCGCTTTGGAATGAAGAGTGCATGGGTCTCAAAGCTTCCGAAGAATGGTCTTGGTTATATGATTAGAGATCGCGCCCAGGAGTTCGGTGTGGATTGTTCCCACATCGTATGGTCTGACAAAGGAAGGGCAGGCATCTATTTCGTTGAATTCGGAGCCTCACCTCGAGCTTCGAGCGTCCTCTATGATCGAGGACATTCGGCGATCAGTATGGTTCAACCAAGGGAGATTGACTGGCCAACGCTTTTCAACGGATCGAAGCATTTCCATATGAGTGGCATCACTCCTGCTTTGAGTGCCTCCGCCGCAGAAACAACAGTTGAAGCTCTGAAGGCGGCGAAAAAGGCCGGCTGCACAGTTTCTTACGATCTCAATTACCGTAAGAAACTCTGGGCCCCGCCGGAGGCGAAGCGAATCCAGGAACCGATGATGGCGGATGTGGATATTCTCATCACCACCGAGGAGGATACGAGTGTGGTCTTCGGGATAAAAGAAAAAAATTATGAAACTGTAGCAGAGAAGCTGGCCCAAACTTTCAAATTTAAGATCGTTGCCATCACACTCAGAGAAGATCTCTCCGTCTTGAGAAATAACTGGACAGCCATTGCTTATCAGGATGGAAAGATCTTCAAGGATAGGACATACGAAGTCGAGATTGTTGACCGGGTGGGGGCGGGCGATTCTTTCACCGCCGGATTCCTCTATGGCTGGATCAAAGACAAAGATATTCAGAAGGGTGTACAGTATGGAAACGCTTTCGCAGCCCTGAAACATACGGTTCCCGGTGACTTCAACTGGAATACCCTAGAGGAGGTTGAGGCTCAACTAAAGGGCGCGGGGTTAAGGATTTCAAGGTAGCTCATCATGACGGGGCGTCACCAGCAAACAAGGGAGATAGTCTATAGGTTAAGGTTACGAGGCCAGTTTCGTATATCGGCAAGGGTTACGGCTAAAGATTCTGAAGACGAACAACCTAACCCTTTAACGGAACGGGCATCTTTACCGTTACCTTTTCACGAATGACTTTTGTTTCTGAGATAGGAGGCAATCATATGGAAAAAAGAGACGTTTTCAATCGCATGATCGCCGAAGGCCTCATCCCCGTGATTCGGGTCTCCTCTGCTCAAGAGGCCGTGGATGTGGCCGATGCCATCAAGGAGGGGGGAGTCAGTTTCATCGAGATCACGATGAGCGTCCAAGGTGCCATTGATGTGATCAAAGAACTGACCCAGAAATACAAAGATGAGATTATCATGGGAGCAGGAACGGTTCTCGATCCGGAAACGGGAAGGGCTGCCCTTCTTGCAGGGGCCCAGTTTATTGTAAGCCCAACGCTCAATCTTGATCTTATCCAACTTGCACACCGTTATGGTGCGGTGGTCATCCCGGGAACTGCCACTCCTACGGAGATCTTGACGGCGTGGAATGCCGGAGCGGATATGGTGAAAGTCTTCCCTGCTGCCCAATTAGGAGGACCGGAATATATCAAGGCCATCCGGGGTCCCCTTCCACAAATTCTTCTCGTTCCCACCGGCGGAGTGAATCTTCAGAATGCAGGAGCTTTTATCAAAGCCGGTTGCACTGCCCTCGGAGTGGGAGGGGAGTTGGTGGACAAGAAAGCAGTGAAGGAGAAGAAATTCAATATCATTACAGAGAACGCTCGTGCCTTTCTCAAGGCGATACGTGAAGCAAGAGGGAGTTAAACCCGTTCAAAGGAGTCAGGTCTAGGCTCAGGTTGAGGGAGACAAAATTATAGTCTTAGTCTAAGCCTTAGCCTTAACCTTAATCTAAAGATCTTCATATTGAGGTTAGATATGCGCATCAATTTTCCGTATTCCGTAATAAATTCAGTCGATGTCCCGGACAAGAACCTCCTCGGAATCTTCTCCCCTTCCACCGTGCCAGTTGAGAAGAGCGAAGGGGAGATTATCGAAGAGGGCTTTGTCCACCCTATCGGTTCCTCCCGTCTTACGGAAATTGTGGAATGGTGTCAGGATGTCTTAATCCTTGTGGATGACTACACACGGACGACCCCTATCCAGAAAATCCTTCCCCGACTCATGAAAGATCTGGAGCGAGGTGGAATCAAACGAGAAGGCATTCGGTTCTTAATTGCCTCTGGAACTCACCGGCCGATGACCGAAGAGGAGATAGTCAAAAAATTTGGTGAGGAGATTTCAAAGCAGTATCCCATTCTCAATCACCGCTGGTGGGATTCATCCCAGCTGGTCTATCTGGGAGAGACAACGAGCGGAATTCCCATCTATATAAACCGGCTGGTTGAGGAGGTCGACCTCATCATCGGCGTTGGTCAGATCGTCCCCCATCGGGTCTCTGGGTTCAGCGGAGGAGGGAATATTGTTCAACCCGGAATCTGCGGCGAAGAGACGACAGGAAAAACACACTGGCTCAGCGCCCAGTTCGATGGCTGGGAGATTTTAGGAAGGAGTATCAATCCGGTTAAAAAGGAGATCGAACAAGTCGCTGAAAAATCAGGTTTAGAGTGGATCATCAATACCATCCAGGATGGGACCGACCGATTGGTCAGGGTGGTGACAGGAGATCCCGTTCGCGCTTATCGAGAGGGAGCAGCCCAATCCCGGGAAGTTTACCAATCTCAACTCCCGGAAGAAGCGGACATCGTCATTGCGGACTCCTATCCCTACGACTCAGAACTCTGGGTAGCATCCAAGGGAATTTACGCAGCAGAATTGGCTGTCAAAAAGGGGGGCGTCGTCGTCCTCATCACCCCTTGCCCAGAAGGAATATCTGTAAGCCACCCAGAGGTTCTCGAGTGGGGATATCAAACCTATGAAGAAGTTGAACGAAAAGTCCGCAAGGGAGAGCTTAAAAAATTGACGGCGGCTGCCCATCTGGTTCATGTGGGCAGGGTGATCAAAGAGAGGGCGAATGGAATCCTAGTCTCTCCTGGAATATCAAAAGAGCAGACAGAAAAACTGGGGTTCACTTACGCCAAAGACCCACAGGAGGCTCTGGAAATAGCTTTCTCCCTATCGTCCAGGGATGCCAAGGTCGCTGTCCTCCAAAGAGGCGGCGAAATTCTGCCCGTTATTGAAAAAATGTAGGGTGCGTTCCGTGAACGCACCATTGAACGGCGTCATTGTTTGCCTGCCGCAGGCAGGGGGATCACGGTCTACGAATTTGGAAAGATGTCTTAACCAATTTGAATGAGGAGAAAGAGATGAAAGCAGTGGTGAAATACGGAAAAGGGAAAGGGCTGATTGAAATCCGGGAAGTCCCTGAGCCCAAGATCAGGGAGGACGAAGTCTTGATCGAAGTGAAGGCCGTCTCGGTGTGCGGAAGCGACCTGCATATCTACCACGACAGTCACCCCTACTGGCCTCCGGTCGTTTTGGGCCACGAATTCTCCGGAGTGATCGCACAAGCCGGAAAAGAGGTGAAAGGATGGAAAGTGGGGGACCGTATTGTCAGTGAGACAAGGACCGGCTCCTGCGGTGTCTGCTACATCTGTCAGAGCGGATATCCTCAAAACTGCGAACAGAAGAGGCCTCTAGGAATCGGAATCAACGGTGCTTACACAAAATACGTGGCGGGCCCTGCCAGGCTTCTCCATCGCCTTCCGGATAATATTCCTTTTGAGGTGGGTGCAATCATTGAGCCGATGGCAATCTGCGTCACCTCGATTCTTGAGCGCTCCGAGTTCAAGGCAGGCGAAACGGTTGCCATCACCGGACCCGGTCCCATTGGCCTCATCTCCCTAGCTATTGTCACGGCGGCAGGGGCAAAAAGCATAGGGGTCACTGGAAGGAATTCGGATGAAGGGGTCAGGTTTGAGAAGGCCAGAGAGTTAGGAGCAGATTACACCATCAACGTCGATAAAGAGGATCCCGTTCAGAAGGTTCTGGAGATGACCGCCGGTCTTGGGGTCGATATCCTCATCGAGACCTCAGGAGGCGGAAAAGCGATCTCCCAGGCTTTTGAGATGGTAAGGAGGTTGGGAAGGATCTGCGCCATTGGAATTTCCGGCAAAGAAGAAGTAGCAATCCCATACGATCGGGGAATCTTCAAGGCCCTCCGCTATGATTTCTGCTTCTCCAGCAGTTGGACGGCTTGGGAAAGAGTGATTGGCCTTATCTCTGAAGGACTGCTCCCGGCAGAGAAGATCATTACGCACAAGTTGCCGCTTGACAAGTGGGAGGAGGCCTTTCATCTCCTGGAGAACCTCCAAGCCGCAAAAGTGATTCTGATCCCATGAAAATCAGGGAGAGTAAAATGGTGACGAAAAAATATAAAGTGGTCATTACGGACTGTGATCATGGTTCGATTGAAGAAGAGAAAAAGGAGTTCGGCCGTATCGGTTCGGAATTAATTCTGGCCCAAGTAAGGGAAGAAGAAGATCTCATTCGAACCTGTAAGGATGCAGATGGTTTGATTAACCAGTATGCCCTTCTCACTCGAGGGGTCTTGGAACGCCTTCCAAATTGTAAGGTCGTTTCGAGATACGGAGTCGGCGTGGATTCGGTTGACCTCAAAGCAGCCACCGACTTAGGAATCATCGTTGCGAATGTCCCGGATTACTGTATGGATGAAGTGTCGAACCAAACGATTGCCATGATCCTCACCTTGATAAGAAAAACCGTCTTCTTTGACCAAAAGGTGAAATCAAACCAGTGGGATTTTCACCAGGGGATTCCCATCTATCGCCTATATGGAAAGACCTTAGGTCTCCTCGGATGTGGGAAGATTGGCCTGGAGGTGGCAAAAAAAATCTCTTCCTTCGGTGTGAAAGTAATCGCTTTTGATCCCTACCTTCAGAACGTCGGGGAAGGGGTCGAATTGACAGATTTCGATACGGTCTTAAAGCAATCGGATTTCATCTCCATCCATTGCCCCTTAAACGAATCGACCCGCCACTTGATCGGAGAGGAAGCCCTTAAGAAGGTGGAGAAGAAGCCCATTCTGATCAATACCTCAAGGGGGCCGATCGTCGATGAAAATGCTTTGATTCAGGCATTGGCAGAAGGGCGAGTCTCTGGTGCAGGACTGGATGTCCTGGAAAAGGAACCCCCCGATCCACAAAATCCATTATTGAAAATGGACAACGTCATTCTTTCTCCGCATGTGAGTTTCTATTCGGTTGAATCGATTAGCGAGTTGAAACAAAGGACGGCTGAGAACGTTTCATCCGTTCTCCTGGGAAAATGGCCAAGGTCCGTCGTCAATCGAGAGGTGGTCGGAAAGACAAAGGCGGTGATCACCCTACCCCACGAGTAGTCGCCCCTGCCCACCGGCAGGCAGGCTCGGTCGGGACCGGGGCCGGCAGGCGGGTATAAAATTTTCTCTGGCATCCTTGTCGAATTCTGGAAAGTTTGTATGTCAATGAGGATTTACGAAATCATTTCGATCCAATGAGGATCAGATCTTTAAGACACCATTATCGAGAACCACTTTTCCATCGAAATAGACCGTTGCGTCCTTGTACATTGTATCAATATGGTTCGGGGCTAAGATCTTCCCCCCAATGGCAAAATTGCTTCCAATCCCTGCATGGCAGTTCCCCAGTCGTCCCAGATCTTCCAGGTTTGTGGCAGCGAGGCGTGCCTTCGGGTTCAGGCCAATTCCGAATTCGGCATAATTATAGGCCTTCTCATCATTCAGAGCTTCCAGAATCTGACGGAGCTGGTTCGCTGCCATCCCGCCCTGAATATCAACCACTTTTCCCTCTTTTACAAGGAGAGTGACGGGATCATAGAGGGTGATGCCCACGCTCATGATACTCACGTCGCTGATGACCTTACCTTCGGCTGTCCCTTCAACAGGGGAAATATTGATCTCGCTATCCGGAAATGCAGCAAACTGCCCCGGTTTCTTAAAGAGACCGGTTTCATACTGAACAGGCCGACCTTTCACGTCTCCCCGGATATCCGTACCGAGGGGTGTCGTGATTCTGACCTCCCTTGCTTCAGCGAGGGCCGCACCGAGAATACGTCCCATCTTGTCACACGTTTCATAGTCGGCCTCTATCGCTCCCACACAGAGGGCATCTTCCGTCACTTCACACATGGTGCTCCCCCTCTTCCCGGCCTTAATCGCCTCCACCCTCGCCTTCGTATGGGTTTGGGACCAGGTGCTCGGCTGGAGAAAAACGTCCGCCTCTCGAAATGCAGCGACAACAGGCTCGGGAAGCTGTGCGCCATGAACGCCAACAGGTGGAATCATGACGATGATCGGTGTGGCTCCAACGGCATAGGCTGCCGCCGCCAACACTTCTGCAATCCTCAACTTATTCGTATCGGTGGAGATTAACACCGTTTCACCCGCTTTCACATCTCCGCACTGCATACACTTCATGGCACCTCTCATCATCTGGATGGGGCTTGAAGAACCTGGTGTATAGTGCCAATAGGAAATTGGCCATTCTCGTGTACTCATTGGATACCCTCCTTTCTAAAAATCATTTAGCATTGGGCGATGAACATTCTCTGCCTTTATAAAGTCAGGGTGACGGCTACGAAGCCCCTGCCTACCGGCAGGCAGGCGTTTCGTATATCGTCGAAGGGTTAGGGTTAAAGATTTCGAAGACCAACATCGTTACCGTTTGACGAAGCGAGCATCTTTACCGTTACCATTTGACGAAAAACAATTATTTATAGTAATCCCTAAACGGTACGTCCTGCCTCGAAACCTTCCTGCACAGCTTCCAGAATACCTCGGGGTCTGAGGCAGTCGCCGACCTTTATAACCGGTAATCCTGAAGAAAGAAATTTTTCGTCAAGTTCATTATTGGACTCAGCACCGACGGCAACAACAATCGTCTCAGACCGAACCTTGATCTCTTGGTCCCCCCGCTTCATGACGGCAATCTTTCCATCCATTCGCCGAAGCTCAGTGCCCGTATAAATTTCCACACGATTCTTCTGGAATCTTAAGTTGAAATAGGTCTTGGTGTCAGCGTCCGCACCCGTTGCAATCTCTGGGAGAATCTCCACCAGGATCACCTTCCCTCCCTTTTCGCTCAGGTGGTCTGCTACTTCACAACCCACCAGCCCAGCTCCGAGGACCAAATAAGGCCCTTTCAGCTTTTTTCCACCTGAAAGGACTTCCCAGGCAGTGTGGGTGCGGGACGGATTCAAACCAGGAATGTCTTGAGATCGAGGATGGGCACCCGTTGCCAAGATGACGGCGTCCGGGTGACCCTTCTTCATAAATGACGCGACCTTACTCTCACCAACGACCACCTTGATCCCTGTCCTTTTGAGCCGATCGAGGAGGAACTCCCTGAAACGTCCAATCTCTTTTCTCCCAGGAGGGAGTGAAGCCAGATTCAACTGCCCTCCCAATGTGTTGCTCTTCTCCATGAGGACGACCTCGTTCCCCCTCTCCCAAGCAGCATGGGCTGCCTCCAATCCAGCCGGGCCTCCACCAAAGATGAGAACCTTCTTGGGCTTGGATGTTTTCTCAAAACTTACTTCTGCTTCTCTTCCGAGCATCGGATTAACCGAACACTGAATATCCAACTGCTGAAAGATACGTTTATAACAGCCCTCATTACATCCAATGCAGGGACGGATCTCCTCTTCTTTTCCTTCCAGGGTCTTCTTCGGAAGATAAGGATCTGCGAGAAGGGCCCGGCCCATGACTACTAGATCTGCCTTCCCTTGGCCGATAACCTCCTCGGCCAAGGCTGGAAGCTGGATTCGTCCAACCGCCATCACCGGGATCTTGAGAACCCTCTTCATCCCTTCTGCGAGATGGACAAGACATCCTGGCTCAGTCATCATGGGCATCGTTCTCAAGGCCCTGTGCGCTTGAGAGAGGTCTTCGATCTTCTTTCCTCCCACCGTCCCGGCAGAAACCGTTATGCCATCCACTCCTGCCTCCTGGGCAAGAAGTGCGATCTCTTTCATCTCGCCAAAGCCCAAACCGCCTTCAACATATTCATCCCCGTTGATCTTGATCGTTAATGGAAAATCTTTTCCCAGTCGTGCTTTGATCCCTCTTACGATCTCCTGAAGGAAACGGGTTCTGCCCGGGAGGTCTCCCCCATACTCATCACCTCTTCGGTTAAAAAGGGG
>Ga0209427_10004078_pt1 | contig 16975 bp, 21 predicted proteins | sample DeeMarSWOR136_30_FD_187465 | JGI IMG/M metagenome (GOLD analysis project Ga0209427, IMG submission 187465) | Marine sediment microbial communities from White Oak River estuary, North Carolina - WOR-1-36_30 (SPAdes) (version 2) | ecosystem: Environmental > Aquatic > Marine > Intertidal zone >...
GAGACGCCGAAGAAGGCGAAGGCGATGCCCAGCAGCAGGGGCCACATCATTCGCCTTTTGAGGTAGGCGGTGATGCCCAGGGTCAGGGTGATGACGCAGAAGATGAGGTTGAGGAGAATACCGGGGTCTATATCCATTTTTCAGCTCCTTTTTGGGGGGCTATTGATTGCTACTCCTTGTTATTAATCCTAACAGCTAGAAGTACATTTAGTAGAGAGACACACTTTCTTCGGATCTTCTCTGTTAAATTACCTCCTTTTAGTCCAAAAGCAAGTCCTATGTCATTAATATCGTATGAGTGAGCGGCTTTATTTCTAGCTTTATTCAGTTGCCTTGCTTTTCTAATCTACGGATCGCCGAATTTACTCGCAATTTCTCTCCATCCAAGACGCATTCTCTCTACCTCGGGTTCAGTTTTAATAGATAAGGGTTCATTTGTTATTGTTGGGAGAGGGGACTTCTCTATTATATATTCTTCTGTGACCTCTACGATCTTACGGTCAAGTTCTGGGTGTTTGTCCTTTATGAACTTCCAGAAATCGTAAGAAGCCTTGAAACCTCCAGTCGTATTTGTTATGGAATTCTCAGGTTCGAGAGGGAATTTTGAGTTATATCTTATTGTTTTCTCAAAAAGAACTATTAAATCTGAAAAGCTATTTAGGTAATAACACATATCTTAGGTCGAAGTCCTCATCGCAAAATCTAGTTAATTCAAATCCTGATAATAAGAACTGTCGAAGAGCGAAATCGAGAGTCAGCCATGTTTCAAGCACCATTTCTCTTGGGCTTTTAGAAGTGTTCAATATCTCAATACAATGGGTAAATACAGCGTGTAAATCGGTCAAATCATGTACATTCCCAAAGAAAATGATATCATCTCTATCTATGTCCCAGATGTTGCCCATTGCGTTTATTGCTTTCCGAAAGTCCTTTTCTTTTTTCATTCATTCCCCCTCCCCACCCTCAACCTCCTCGGCAATGCCGATGCGCTTCACCGAAAGGGGCACATAGTTGACCATCTTGCACTCAATCAGGTCTTTGAGCTCCTTCTCGTCGGGGGAAAGGGCCGCCTTTTCCGTCTTGACCTCGATGAAGTCAACGCCCTGGCCGTACTTGATGCCGACAAAGTCAACGGGGTTGCCGCCGAGGTAAAAGAGGCGGTCATAGTGCGTCAGCTCCAGGGTAGCCAATAGCTCGTTGAGCTTGCCCGCCCTGACGGCCTCGCTGGAGGTAATAGACTTGAGGACATCGCGGGGCAGGCTTTCCAGGATTCGCTGAATCTCCCGCACCGAATCCGCCGAGGCCAGAGCGAAGCGGAGTTTTTCGGCCAGCTGGTCAACGTCGGTGGCGGGCGCCTTCCTCATGCGGATGATTAAGAATATGATGACCAGAATGAGGAGGAAGATTACGGCCAGCAGGGCGTATTCCATTTCGTCTCCTTATGAAAGCTCTTCTTGGGCGACCTTCAGCTTTATCTCTTTGGGGGTGGCTTTATCTATCTTGTCGGGGGGGATGAAAAAGCCCGCCTCGGTGGGGTCGGTGGTGACCTGAAACTTGCTGATTTCGCCCGTCCAGGAGTCCCTAATTATATTGTTGACCTTGCCCAGCACCTTGCCGTTCTTGTCCTTGACCTTAGCTCCATACTCAATCTGCATAGCAATACCTCCCATCAAAAGTAATTCGCAATATCTTCTTCAAAGCGGCTACTTGGCGGCGAAAAAGCCGAGCGCCAGCTTTATCTTTTCCTCTAAGGTCAACGCGGGGTCGAGGGGGATGGTGGCGGTAGCGCAGGTGGCTTCCCGCACCGAATAGCCCAGGGCGGTGAGCGCGGCCAGGACTTCGGCGTTTTCCTCGGCGAGCTCGGGGGGCGGGGTTGCCCAGGCGATGCCTATCTTCTCCTTAAGCTCCAGGATGATGCGCTGCGCCGTCTTTTTGCCCACGCCCGGTATTTCGGCCAGAAGATTGGCGTTGCCGGTGGCAATGGTCATGGCCAGCTTTTCGGCGCTCATCGCCGATAGCATTGATATCGCCAGCTTGGGGCCTAACCTCGATACGCCGATCAAGGTCTGAAAGAGCCCCAGTTCTTCGGGGGCGGCAAAGCCGTAGAGGGTGGCGTTGTCCTCCCTAAGATGAAGGTGCGTATGCAACTCGACCTCCTCGCCTCTAGACCCCAGTGTGGAGAGGGTGGAGGTGGGCATAAAGACCTTGAAGCCGATGCCGTTGACATCAATGACGGCAAAATCGGCGCCTATGGTCTCCAGTTTTCCTTTAAGAGAAGCTATCACCTTTTCTCCTCGCTTTCAGCCACCAGGCTTTCCAGGTGCATCTTACGCAGGTGGCAGATGGCGACGGCCAGGGCGTCGGCGGCGTCGGTGGGGTGGGGGGCTTCGTCCAGGTTCAGCTGCAGTTTTACCATCTCCTGCACCTGCTCCTTGGTGCTTACTCCGTAGTCGGTAACCCGCTTTTTGACCTCGGCGGGGGAGTATTCGTGGGCGGGTATCTTTCCTTCGGCGGCGGCTAGGATGGCGATGGCCTGCGCCCTGCCTATCGACAGCGCCGTCTTGACGCTCTTGGCGACGAAGGGGCTCTCGATGGCGATGACGTCGGGCTGAAAGCGGGCGATTACCTCCGAAAGTCCCCGGTATATTAAGCTCAAACGCTCCCCGATGGGGGAGCGCTCGGGGGCGGTCAGGGCGCCGCAGTCGACAAAGGTGGCCTCGTCGTCTTCGGCCTCAATGACCCCGTAGCCCGTGGTTATCGTGCCCGGGTCAATGCCTAATATTATCATCGGGGCTGGCTCACGATTGGTATTTCTCCAGTATGGCGTCGGAGAAGTCGGCGTTGCAGGCGACGCTCTGCACCTCGTCCAGCTCCTCCAGCTTATCGAGCAATTTTAGGGTCTGCAGAGCGGCCTTTTCTTCAAGCTCGACGACGCTCTTGGGCACCAGGCAGACCTCGGCCGAGCTGACGGTAATCTGCTTCTGCTCCAGCGCTTCCCGGACCTTTTCCAGCTCGGCGGGCTTGGTGTAGACCTCCAGAAATTTTTTCTCTATCTTGACGTCGTCGGCGCCGGTGTCGATGGCCTCCAGCGCCATCTCTTCGGCGTCCTTGGCGTTGGTAGGCACGGTGATTAAGCCGCGCGAGTCGAAGAGCCAGGCGACACTGCCGCTTTCGCTCAGGTTGCCGCCGTGGCGGGTGAAGATGTTTCTCACATCCTGCAGGGTGCGGTTGCGGTTGTCGCTGAGCGCCTGCACCAGAATGGCCACGCCGCTGGGGCCGTAGCCTTCGAGGACCATCTCGACCAGGACGGCGCCTTCGGTATGCCCGCTGCCCCGCTTGATGGCGCGCTCGATGTTGTCCAGTGGCATGCTGTTGTCGCGGGCTTTTTGCACCGCCAGCCTCAAGCGGAAGTTACCCTCGGGGTTAGGGCCTCCCTCGCGCACCGCCACGATAATCTCGCGGGCCAGCTTGGTGAAGAGCTGACCGCGGCGGTCGTCAGCTACCCCCTTTTTCCGCTTAATCGTTGACCACTTGGAATGACCCGACATAGCTACCTCTCTAGTAGATTCTAACACCTCGCCTTATAGCGGTCAAAGGGGTCATTTTATCTCGCCGATGGCGACGGCGATGGCGTATTCCTTGGAGTGGGAGAGGCTGACGGCGATGTTCTCTAAGCCCAACGCTTTAGCCTGGTTTTGCGCCTCGCCATGGAGGTTGACTTGTGGTTTGCCTTTGTCGTCGGCCAATATCTCGATGTCTTTGAGTTTGGCGCCCGCCGTCGTTTTGCCCAACGTCTTTATGACCGCTTCCTTGGCGGCGAAGCGCACCGCCAGCGAGGGGAGCTTCCAGCGGTAGGCTTTTATTTCGGCGTCGGTGTAAATCCGCTTGAGAAAGGCTTCCCCCTGGCGGGCGATGGCCGTTTTTATGCGGGCGATTTCAACTATATCAACGCCGATAGCGTGCATGTTTTGGGATTATAGTCTATTTGTGGGGTTGTTTCAATCTACCACCCTGCCTTGGCGAATGCTGGTTTTTCGTCCCAACCCAGCCCGCCCTAATGAGATAAACTCCTTAACCTGGGGGGGATACGCCCATCCGCACCACCTTGTTGTGCGTAGGCCTTTCTTCTTCTTCTTCTTCTTCCCCTTGCCCTTTTGGGGGGCGATTTGGAAATTTAGTGCCGCTGATGTTAGAATTGGGGGCGGAGTAATTCCATATTTTTTTATAACTGTTGCAATGCGGTTGTTAGCTAGAAAGGGGATTGAATGAACTACAGGCTGCTGGTAGTAGATATTGACGGCACCCTGCTGGGCAGCGAAGGGGGTATCTCTAAAGAGGACAGAGAGGCGCTGGCGGCGGCCAAGCGGGCGGGGGTAAAGGTCTGCCTCTCCACGGGGCGGGCGGCCCAGGGTTGCCATTGGATTATTGACGAACTTTCGCTGGACGGTTATCACATCTTCTTCGACGGGGCGCTGGTATCGGTACCGAATAAAGAGCTCTACGTCGAGCCACTGTCGAGTGGGGTGGTGAAGGAGGTGGTCGATTTCGTCCGCAAGCACGATATCTACCTGGAACTTTATTCGGCGAAGGACTATTTCGTCGAGTGGGAGAACTGGGCGACGGAAATACACCGTAGTTACTTTAAGCTGGAGCCGGTGGTGGTTGATTTTGCTAAGCTGGGGGGTACGCAGAAGTTTATAAAGGGGGGGCTGATAACGCGCGACGCCGAGGAGGTGGCTAAGGCCAGGAGCTTCCGCAACCGCTTTGACCGCAGCCTGCGCTTTTCGGTGGCCAGGTCGCCGGCTTACCCCGGAGTCGAGTTCATCAACGTGTTGGCCCCCGAGGTTTCCAAGGGGAAGGCGTTGACAGCGCTGGCTTCGCACCTGGGGGTATCGCTGAGCGAGGTTATGGCTATCGGCGACGGCACCAACGACATCAGCCTGCTCTCTATCTCCGGGCTGGCGGTGGCCATGGGCAACGCCCCCGATGAGGTCAAGGCGGTGGCCCACCGTGTCACCGATGAGGTGGGGAGAAGCGGGGTGGCAGCGGCGGTGAACAAGTTTTTGCTTTGAGGGGTGTTTTGCGGGTTGACCGCCTGTGTTATAATGGCGTTAGTTTTTTAGTCACCCGGGAGATTAAAAAAAGCAGAATGCGTTTGTCGGTAAAGATTTTGGGGTGTTCACGGACTGGATTTTCGGCTGTGATACCCCAATTTTTTATGCCATAGAGAGATAGGACAGCCAAGGAGGGCGAAATGAAGCAGGCAGTTAAGGTAGTCGTTTTTCTGGTGATTTTGGCCTTGATTATGGTACCTCTGGCGGCCTGCGATTTGGGGCAGGGAGCTCAGGGACCAGCGGGTCCGGCGGGGCCGCAGGGGCCAGCAGGGCCGGCAGGGCCACAGGGTCCGGCGGGGCCGGCGGGCAGAACGGGAGCGGAAGGGCCGCAGGGGCCACAGGGAGAGCCGGGTTTAGCGGGGCCAGCGGGTCCGGCGGGGCCGCAGGGGGCGACGGGAGCGCGTGGAGCCCCAGGGCCGATGGGACCTCCGGGAACGGCAGGGGCCGCGGGAACGGCGGGTACTTCGCTGAACCCGATGCGGATTGCCCTGCTGCGGTGGTGGGAGGCGAATGAAACGGGCATAACCTACGGCGTGGGCGACTACCCTACGGGCATCTGCTTCGACGGGGAGAACGTCTGGGTTACCAATCAGCTAGCCGATTCTGTGACCAAGCTGAAAGCCAGCGACGGTACCGTGCTCGGCACCTACGGCGTCGGCAGTTTGCCCGGAGACATCTGCTTCGACGGAGAGAACATTTGGGTCGCCAATTACACCAGCGGAAATGTGACCAAGCTCCTGGCCAGCGACGGCAGCGAGTATGCCACCAGTCCCTATGCCGTCACTAATGGGCCCAGCGGCATCTGCTTCGACGGCGAGAACATCTGGGTCAGCAGGGATTTTATAAACTCTGTAAGCCGGCTTGCTGTTAGCACCGGTGATGTGCTCAATACCTACCTTGTCGGCAGTCGGCCTATGGGCATCTGCTGCGATGGCGAGAATATCTGGGTCGCCAATTGGAACGGCGATACTGTAACCAAGCTGAGGGCCAGCGACGGTTTTGAGCTCGGCACCTATGACGCTGGCATCGCGCCTTATGACATCTGCTTTGACGGCGAGAACATCTGGGTTGCCAACTGGGGCAGCGATGATGTGACCAAGCTGAGAGCCAGCGACGGCAGCCTGGTCGGCACCTATGATGTTGGCAATTCGCCTAGGGGCATCTGTTTCGACGGCGAATACATCTGGGTCACCAATTGGGTTAGCGATGATGTGACCAAGCTGAGAATCGACGGCAGCCTGGTCGGCACCTATCCCGTCGGCGGCGAGCCCTTGGGCATCTGCTTCGACGGCGCCAATATCTGGGTGGCCAATGCTGAGGATGATACGGTAAGCAAGCATTAGGAGAGAGAAATGAAACAATTAGCCAAAGTAGTTGTTTTTCTGGCAATTTTAGCCTTGGTTATGGTGCCGCTGGCGGCCTGCGACCTGGGACAGGGAACGCAGGGGCCGCAGGGTCCGGCGGGACCACCGGGTCCAGCAAGTCCGGCGGGGCCACAGGGGCCAGCGGGGCCAGCGGGCAGAACGGGAGCGGAAGGACCGGCGGGTCCACGGGGAGAACAGGGTCCAGCGGGGCCAGCGGGTCCGGCGGGGCCGCAGGGAGAGACGGGAGCGCGGGGCGCCACAGGGCCAATGGGAACTCCGGGAACGGCAGGGGCGGCGGGGGCGGCGGGTACTTCTCTGAACCCGATGAGGATAGCCTTGCTGCGGTGGTGGGAAGCGAATGAGACGGGCATAACCTACAATGTGGGTAACAACCCGGGGGGCATCTGCTTCGACGGCGAGAACGTCTGGGTCGCCAATTATGACGACAGCACGGTGACCAAGCTGAGGGCCAGCGATGGTTCTGTGCTCGGCACCTACAGCCATGCAGACATCATCAATCCCTATGGTATCTGCTTCGACGGCGAAAACATTTGGGTCGTTAATTACACGGCGCTTCCCGGTACCGTGACCAAGCTGAGAGCCAGCGATGGTACCGTGCTCGGTACCTATGCTACCAGTGGCAGCTTATCCGGAAGCATCTGCTTCGACGGCGAGAACATCTGGGTCGCCAACTTCAGCGGCACTACTGTGACCAAGCTGAGGGCCAGCGACGGCTTTTTGCTGGATACTATTGACGTGGGCATGAGTCCCTCTGGTATCTGTTGCGATGGGGAGAATATCTGGGTCACCCGTCAGGGTTTAAACGATAAGGTTTTCAAGCTGAGGGCCAGCGACGGTACTGTGCTCGGCAACTATAACGTGGGTGACGTCCCTTCTGGTATCTGCTTTGACGGCGAAAACATCTGGGTCGCCCTTGCCGCCGAAGGTGAGGTGATAAAGCTTAGTGCCAGCGACGGCACTCTGCTCGGCATCTATGACGTGGGAAGCCCCCCCTACGGTGTCTGTTTCGACGGGGAGGCCATCTGGGTCGCCAATAAATTCAGCCACGCAGTTACCAAGCTGAGCCTCGACGGAAGCCTTATCGGCACCTACGACACTGGCTCTTTCCCCCAAGAGATCTGCTTCGACGGTGCTAATGTCTGGGTGACCAACTCCGGTGATGGTACGGTAAGCAAGCATTAGGGGTGGGGAAACAAAGTCAACCGAAAGCCAGGGCTTTTAAGCCCTGGCTTTCAGCTTATTCTGTTGATTTAGGCCGCTTTATTAATCGAGCGGCTTATTCTTTGCTGCGGACAGCGGTCACTACCCCGGTCGCAACCAAGGCAGCGCCCACGGCGATGACTATCCAGAAGCCATAGAACGATAGCCAGAGTATCAGAGTGCGGTTGCCTTCGGCATCGTCAACCAACTCGGCTATCGTGGCGTCATTGAAAACTATGCTGGAAATATAGTACGGCATCTTCGTGTCTGGCCCGACGACATAACTGTAGGTCGTATCGCTGGCGGTATATACCGTGGTACCGGTTACCGGCTCAACCTTCAGACTGATAGCTACGTCCACAACCTTAGGGTAGCCAGTGAGTTCGTCGGTACCGATGTCCAGGTCCTGCTCACTGATGGCGAAGGTGTAGACGTCCAGGCCGTTGAATTCTTCCTCACCGGTAAATTCGGCTGCCAGGGGACGCCCGGCACTCAGGATCCACATGGAGTAGCTTTCCTCTTCCAAATCGGAGGGGAAGCAGAACTGGCCGCTCCGTGGCATGCCATCAGCTTGGCCTGATACAAACGCCCGGGTGGAGCGGTCAACGCTCAACTCCCCGTAGGCGCCGAACTGCTCCAGCTCCATGCCGGCTAGGGCATGGGTGCAGCATACCGTCTCAACGATTGTGATCACATTGCCTTCAACATCTGTGGCCAGTTGCTCTCGCTCCACACAGACCGGCATTTCATCCAGAGTTTGGGTATCGGGGTTCAACACGTAATAGGTACCGTCGAAAATGATTAATCTGTGGTGGTCTTCGGGGAGTTTGACCATGCCGGGGAAGATGGCCAGCAGCCAGACTACAGAGAAGACGACCAGGACCAGGCCAATAATGGTTAAGCCCAAGCTCCAACCTTTCATTCTCATTTTCTATATGCCTCCTTATATTTACCTAGTGCTACTAGGTATGGTGAGGCATTATACAATACAGACAACCCTTTTGCAATAGTTAGGTCCAAAGAGGTGGGGTTATATAATGGCGATTGGCGGGGCAAAGTTGACCAAAAGCCAGGGCTTTAAGCCCTGGCTTTCAGCTTCTTCGGCTTTGATTTAGCCATCAGTCTGCTTTGTTCCAATCTTTAACCTAACCATTCACCTAATCATTCCTCACCTATAGTACTATTTACCCGGTACTATTTGTTGGTCAAATTAGTACGTTTGGTGGTTCTCAAATCGGTAAGTACGTGGCATGATTAATGTGGCCATATGGCATGATTAATGCGGCTAAAGTTGACATATGTCAGCTATAGCTTAGTAATGCGAAGGAGAGTTGAGCTATGCCGATGAAAATGAGGGGAAGAACCTATTATAGGACCGCAGAGGTTTGCGAAGCGGTAGGTATAGGTAGGTCTACCCTGCTCCGATGGCTTAGGATTGGCATTCTCAAGGATGTGTCATGCCGGGATAGGCGGGGGTGGAGGCTGTTCACCCCGACCGAAATTAATAGAATCAAGAATGAGGCTAACTATATAGAACAGGGAAGCAACTAAATTACCTATGAAAGGAGGTGAATGAGATGGCAGTAGCGAGTAACAAAATCTTGCGGGAGGTCGAAGAGATAACCAGGATCCCTACCGACTACAAAGAACGGCTCAGCCAGGTCATTGAGGAGGAGGGGGATAGGATAAGAAAAGAGGCGGAGAAGGAATCAACCGCCATTATAGCTAAAGCTCGAGAGGAATATAAGGAACGGCTCAGCCGGGTCGTTGAGGAGGAGGGGAAAAAGGTAAGAAAAGAGGCAGAGAAGGAAGCAGCCGCGGTTATCGCTGAAGCTCAGAAGGAGAAGGAGCGCATTATCGCCGAGGCCAGAACAGATGCTCAACTTCAAACGGAGCAGGTTATCGCCGAGGTGAGAAGAGAAGCTGAGGGGGCACTGTCAAGGTATATTGGGGCAAAGAGGCGGAAAGCTGAGCAAGTAGCTTCTGAATTCGAGGAGGAAGCTCAAAGAAGGGCTGAGGAACAAGCAGCTCCCATAATTGCCGAGGCAAGGGAACAAGCACTGCAGATTACTAAAGAGGCTGAGGCGAGTGCCAAGAAGAAAGCTGAGAGTATGAAACAGCGAGAGGTGGAACGCGTTATGGAGCGCGCCAGGCAGGAAGCGACTGAGATTATTGCCAAAGCAAGGCAAGCTGCGGAGGATGAGACCAATAAGGTAAAGGCTGATGCAATGAGAGAGGCTGAAGATAAGGCAGAGAGAGTGATCACTGAAGCTAAACAAAAAGCAGAACTGATTTTCCATGAAGCTAGGGAGGAGGCGAAAAAGAATACGGAAGTTGAACTAGCTAAGACAGTGGCTGAGGCAAAGCGCAAGGCAGAATGGGAAGCAGCTGAGATTATTTCTGAGGCCAAACAAAAAGCACAGTTGATTGTTAAATCAACGAGGAAGTAAGATAATATTAAGAATAGGTACACCCGGCTAAGATAGCATTCTCAGGGATATATCCCATAGGGGAGTAACGGATTGAATGCATAATAGCCAGAACTTGTGCTCAGCCCCCGCGACTTTAATTTATATCAGCAGATTGGCTGGCCTACTTACTCTCTCTCCCGGACGGCCATCACTACCCCGGTCACAACCAGGTACAACGACCACAAGGTAAGCAAGCATTAAAGGTGGAGCTCTATAATATCGCCGTCCTCAAGGACGTGGTCTCGCTTGGCCATGACGCCGTCGTGCTTGCCCGAACCCCAGATGCGGGCGTACTTCATCTTGGCGCGGAAGTCTTTGTGCACCTCCTCGGCGGCGTCGGCCAGGGTGCTGCCCCTCTTTAGGATAATGGGGTCGGTGGGGTCGGGCTTTTTGCCGGGCGCCTTGGTATAGACGCGGATGATATCCAGTACCTCGTAGATTTTGCCTCTGAGCTCTTCCAGCCCCGTGCCTTCGGCGGCGGAGATGGCGATAAAGGGGAACTGGCCTTCGTATTCAGCCTTCAGTGTCTCGTAATTACGACTGGCGTTATCAGCATCAATCTTGTTGCCGACGATAAGCGCCTTCTGGTGCCAGACGGTGAACTCGGGGTCCAGCCCGGCGTCTTCTTCGCCGATGATTACCCTCATCTTTTTCAGCTGTTCGGCGATGCCTTTCATCTGCTTCAGCGGGTCGGCGCTCAGGTCAATGATGACCAGCAGGGCATCGGCTTTTCTGAGCATAGGAGGTATCCAGAATTCGACGGCCTGGGGGGCGAGGGGTGGGGTGTCGATGAGCTGAATCTTGATGTTTTCGAACTCCATCATGCCGGGGAGGGCCTGGTGGGTGGTGAAGGGGTAGTCGGCGACGGGTGGGGAGGCTTTGGTGATGGCGGCAATAAGCTGGGACTTGCCCGCGTTGGGCAGGCCGACCAATGCCAGCTGGGCGGCGCCTTCCTTCTCAATCATCAAAGACGCCCGCCGCGCGCCGCTTTTCTTGGCGGCCTGCTGGGTGAGTTTGGCGATTCTGCCCCTTAGCTCGGCGCGGAGGTGGTCGGTGCCCTTGTGCTTGGGCATTATGGCCAGCATTTCTTCCAGGGCGGCTATCTTTTCCAGCGGGTCTTTGGCCTCCCGGAAAGCCTTTTCGGCCTCAAAGTAGTGGGGCGGCAGATTGGCGGGCATTTTCTAGAGATACTCCTTTATCTTTTGAGCTTGGCTCTTGGTTATACCGCTGACATTAGCCAGCTCGGCGACGGTGGCTTCGCGTATGCCTTTTAGTGAGCCAAACTGGCGCAATAAAGCCTTCTTGCGCTTGACGCCGATGCCGGGGACTCCATCAAGAGCTGAGGCAAAGCTCTCCTTCTTACGTATCCTGTGGTGATAGCCCAGGGCGAAGCGGTGCGCCTCGTCGCGGAGGCGTTGCAATAACTGCAGGCCGGGGGATGAAGGGGGCAAGACGATGGGCTTGGCCCGTCCGGGTATAAAAAGCTCCTCGTTTTCCTTGGCCAGTCCGGCGGCGGGGATGTCGGCTCCCATCTCTCGCATCGCTTTGATGGCGGCGCTGAGCTGGCCCTTGCCGCCGTCGATAAGCACTAAGTCGGGCATAATCGCCCAGCTTCCTGTGGCGGCATCCGCCCGCTTGAAGCGCCGTTTAAGCACCTCAGCGAGCATGGCGTAATCGTCGGCACCGGCGACGCTCTTTATCTTGAAGCGGCGATAGTGCGCCGATTTGGGTTTGCCTTTATCGAAGACGACCATACTGCCCACGGCGGCCATTCCCTGAATATCGGAGATGTCATAGCCCTCAATGCGGTCGGGGGGTCGGGGAAGGTTAAGCGCTTCCTTTACCTCCTTCAGCGCTGTCGAAAGCGCTTTGGGCGAAGCCAGTTGCTTTATCTTTAGCTGCTCAAAGCCCTGCTGGGCGTTTTTAGCCACAATATCGACCAGCTGCTTCTTGTTTCCCCGCTGGGGCACCTGAATCTTGATAGCGCTGCCACGTTTGCTGGCAAGCCACTCTTGCAGGGTGGCCGTATCCTCCGCCGGGTGCTGGAGCAGGAGCAGGGGAGGGATATTGGTGGCGGATGCGTAGAACTGCTGGATAAAACTTGACATAATACTTTGAGGCTCTTCGTGGCGGGTGCCCTGGAGGACAAAGCTCTCGCGGCCAATAAGCTTGCTGTTGCGGATAAAGAAGACCTGGACGTATGCCTGGTCTCGCTCGGCGCTGAAGGCGATGACGTCCTGTTCGCCCCTGGTCTTGGCGGCAATACGCTGCCCCTCCACCACCGCCTCTACCGCCTGAATCTGGTCGCGGAGGCGGGCGGCTTTCTCAAAGTCCATCTTTGCCGCCGCCTGGCTCATCCTGTTTTCCAGCTGCTTGACCACTTTTTCCTGCTTGCCTTCCATAAAGAGAATGACCTGCTTGATGACCTCGTCGTATTCGGCGCGGTTGACCTTACCGATGCAGGGGGCCAGGCAGTGGCCGATATCGTATTCCAGGCAGGCTCTGGGGTCATCCCCGGTAATCTGACGGGTGCAGGAGCGAAAGGGGAAAATGCCTTTGAGTAATTTTAGGGCCTGGCGTATCGACTTGGCGCTGGCGAAGGGGCCGAAATAGCGCCCGCCGTTGGCTTTTAGGGTGCGGGTGATGTGGACGCGGGGCCAGTCTTCGCCTAAATCTATCTTGAGGTAGGGGAAGGTCTTGTCGTCCTTGAGGCGAACGTTGTAGCGGGGGTGGTGTTGCTTAATAAGGTTGAGTTCCAGGATTAAGGCTTCCTGCTCCGAGGCGGTGACGAAGTACTCCAGCTCTTTTACCTGGCTAACCATGCGCCGAGTTTTGGGGGTCAACTTTTGCTCGGAGCCAAAGTAGGAGCTTACCCGGTGGCGCAGGCTGGCGGCCTTGCCCACATAGATGATGTTACCCTCGGCGTTCTTGAAGAGATAGACACCGGGGGTGGAGGGCAGTCCTTTTATCTGCTCGGTGATGTAGCTTATCGTCATACCGATTTATTTTAGCACAGCCTGTAATAAGGGCAAAGCGCTTATTGTGGGGGCTGAATTTTGTTTGTGGTTATGTTAAAATACATAATATCAAAGGCTAAGAGGGAGAGTGGTGAAAGAAGCGGTTGATAATTTTTTGGACTATCTGGCGGTTGAGAAGGGCTTTTCGGCCAACACCATAGCCGCCTATCGCAACGACCTGCACCAGCTGGCCAGCTACATCGAGGAGGAAGCGGCCAAGCGGGGTACCATTCCGCCCTGGGTGGCTTTCGACCGCCAGGCGATGATGAGCTACCTGCTGGAGCTGAAGGGTAGGGGTTATGCCGCCACCACCGTCGCCCGCAAGGTGGCCGCGGTGAAGTCTTTCTTCGGCTTTATGGTCGCCGAGGGGATGATGAAGGATAATCCCACCGAGGGGGTGGCTTCGTCTAAAGTGGGTAGGTCGCTGCCCAAGCCGATTTCAATCACCCAAGTGCATAAACTCTTAGAGCAGCCGACCAAGCAGGGTGGCTCCGAGGCCAAGCGGGATAGTGCCATGCTGGAGCTGCTTTACGCCACCGGCATGAGGGTGAGTGAGCTGGTAGCCTTGAACCTGGCCGACCTGGACATGGAAGGCGGCTACGTGCGCTGCTTCGGCAAGGGGCACAAAGAGAGGCTTATCCCTATCCACGAACGGGCGGTGAAGGCGGTAAAGGACTACCTGAGCGAAGTGCGGCCTCGGCTGGGGCGGGGTGGAGATGAAAAAGCGGTCTTCCTCAACCGCCGCGGCGAGAGGCTGACGCGGCAGGGGCTTTGGCAGATACTGAAAGGCTACGCTAAGGCCGCTGACCTGGGGAAGGAGATTACCCCCCATACGCTTCGGCACAGCTTTGCCACCCACATGCTGGGGGGTGGCGCCGACCTTAGGTCGGTGCAGGAACTATTGGGCCACGCTAACATCTCCACCACCCAGGTATATACCCATCTCACTACCGAGCACGTCCGTCGTGCTTACCAGAAATCTCACCCTAGGGCTAAATAGGAGACTAGTATGTCAGGCAAATCGAGAAGGCGGGGCCGAAGGCTGTCCCGCAGCCAGAGAAGAAAAGCCGGCAGGGTGGTTGCCGCTCCGGTAGTTGAAACAGCGGTACCGGCAGCACAGAAGCCTGCGCCTACGCCGCAGTCGCCGACACCCGCTGCCGCTAAAGCGCCGGCTGCCAAGACAGCGTTTGTCGAGCCTCCCCGTATATCGGGCGAGTTGAGGCGGATCGGGGTGGTGGGGGGGATAATGGTGGTGCTGCTGGTGGTGGCCTATTTCGTTTTGCCTTTGATTTTAGCTTAACGCGCCGAGTAGGTGCCTATATGGACTTGGATTTTGAGGTCGCCAGGGCTGAGTTAATCGACAACATCAGCACCGAGATTAAAGACAAGCGGGTACTGGCGGCCATGCGCTCCATACCCCGCGAGCATTTCGTGCCCCGTGAGAGCCGACAGATGGCTTACCAAGATAGACCGCTGCCCATCGGCTATGACCAGACGATTTCACAGCCCTTTATCATTGCCCTTATGACCGAGGCGCTGGAGCTTAAGGGTGGGGAGAAGGTGTTGGAGGTAGGCACCGGCAGCGGCTATCAGGCGGCTATCCTGGCCCGGCTCGCCCGCCTGGTGATTACCACCGAGCGGGTGCCGGCCCTAGCCGACCGAGCAAAAAAGCTGCTGGACGAGCTGGGCTGTAACAATGTCGAGGTTCACCGTGCGGAGAGTACGCTGGGCTGGCGGCGGGGGGCTCCCTACGACGCCATAATGGTTACTGCCGCCGCCCCCAAGGTGCCCCCCTCCCTCCTTTCGCAACTGGCCATCGGAGGGAGGATGGTGGTTCCCGTAGGCTCGCGCCATATCCAGGAGCTTTGTAAGGTCACCAAAGGTGCTAAGAAAACGTCCATCCGCAACCTGGGCGGCTGCCGTTTCGTGGCCCTTATCGGCCCGGATGCCTGGGAAGAAGAGAAATAAGGGAGTCTGAGATGGAAGCATTAGAAGCGATTAACAAGAGGAGAAGTATCCGCCGGTTTAAGTCCACTCCGGTGGAGGACGAGAAGGTCGAAATGATATTGGAGGCCGCCCGACAGGCGCCTTCCTGGGCTAATACCCAGTGCTGGCGTTTCGTGGTGGTGCGGGACGTCGATATGAGGAACCGTCTGGCCGATACTGGCTTTGGAGTGGGTGGGCCCCACCCCAATGTGGCCACCGAGGCGATGCGGGTGGCGCCCGTAACTATTGTCGCTTGCGCCGAGCTGGGCAAGGCGGGTTGCGGCTACAAGGAGCCCCGAGAGCCGGTCACTGATAAGGGCGACTGGTTTATGTTCGATACCGCCTTGGCCATGCAGAATATGGTGCTGGCGGCGGCGTCGCTGGGGCTGGGCACGGTCTATATCGGCGCCTTCGATTCGGTGGCGGCTGAGAAGGTGCTGGAGGTGCCCGAGGGTTACAAGGTCGTTTCGATGACGCCGCTGGGCTATCCCGACGAGGACCCGAAGCCCAGACCGAGAAAAGAGCTTTCCGAGATTGTCTTTAAAGATAGATTTGGCGCCAGATAGACTTTATATAGTTAAGGAGGCTATCCGATGAACGAACTGGGACTGGTGGCTCCTTTCTGGGTGATTGTGCTGATATGGCTGGCCAAGGTGGTGCTGCTCACCTTTGTTTCGGTGCTGCTGGCCTGGCTAGGGGTGCTGACGCTGGACGCACTAACTCCTAATATATCCCATCGCGAACGTATCGGGGAGGACCCGAGGGCGGTGGGCATTTTTGTCGCCGGCTTTTTTATCTTTATGGGGCTGGTCATCCACGGCGCTATCAGCGCTCTGACCGCGGTCACGTCACCCATTGTCTGGTACGTCTTCGATTTCAGGACATGGGGGCTGCTGGCGATAAGCTTCCTGGTGAGTTTGCTGGTGGGGGTAATAGTATTCCACTTCGTTGACTGGCTGACGCCTAAGATACCATTTATGAGCATAAACCGCAGCCCGGTGGCGGCGGGGGTACATGTTTTTGGCTACCTCGTCTTTTTCGGGCTGGTACTGCACGCCGCGCTGACGGGACCGTTATGAAAAGAATCGGAATTCTAATCAGTTTAGTCTCCATCCCCTTGTGCGGGCTGGCGGGAGCTGGCTATGCCTGGGCGTTTTCGTCTGGGGAGTTCTACGAGGTTGGGGGTGAAATCTACGACGACTGGGCAGTATGCCGCACGCGCTCTTTCGGCGAGGACGGTTTTTACCAGCTGACCCCTATCGATTTCCGCCCCATTATCGCCTTCGAGAGCTTGGGGGAGAACGCTGACATCGCCTATAGCCTAGGACAGGATTTTGCCGTTGAATACCCCGACGTCGTCGAGCGGGCGGAGGCGGTTTTCAATTACGTGCGGGACAGGGTGAGGTATACCACCGACCTCGACCTGTTTGGCTATGAAGAGTTTGCCCAGAACGCCGACGAGCTGGCGAGCGTTATGGTTGAGCAGAACGGGCGGGGCTACGGTGATTGTGAGGACAGCGCCGTGCTGCTGGCGGTTATATGCAAGGGGGCAGGGCTGCGTTCGGCAATAGCCATAGGTGAGGAGCATACCGCTGCCCTTATCTTTCTGCCCGATTACGACGAAGCCACCACCTTTTTCGAGCTTTCGGGAGAGGTGGGCTGGATATGGGCTGAGGCTACGGGGCGGAATAATACGCTGGGCTGGGTGCCCAGTGAGTTTCTCTACGCCAGTTTGGCTGCCTATGAGGTGACCGAGGAAGCGTTAGCCCGCGCCGAGGATACCCCGGAGCCGGAGGCTACCG
>Ga0209427_10004080_pt1 | contig 16967 bp, 17 predicted proteins | sample DeeMarSWOR136_30_FD_187465 | JGI IMG/M metagenome (GOLD analysis project Ga0209427, IMG submission 187465) | Marine sediment microbial communities from White Oak River estuary, North Carolina - WOR-1-36_30 (SPAdes) (version 2) | ecosystem: Environmental > Aquatic > Marine > Intertidal zone >...
GTATCTATTTAAATACCGTGAGTTTCGGCCGTCACTCCTCGTTTGAGGACGCCCGACTTCAATAGATGTCGCTGTTTGTTACGTGCCAGCGTTGGCTGTCTGATATCTCCAGTTTGCCTCTATAGACGGCTCCTCCCTTCTGGCGCGTGTTGTTGAGCGCCTTCATAATGACCGTGTGCAACGGGATCGCTTTGAAGCCGTTTTCGTCTGCCGTTGATTCTAGCTGGCTTCCCCTCTTGGTGTTGAACTCGACAGCTGTCACTCCTGCGTGCATACCCAATAGGGCGGCTAAGGTTTCGGGTAACAGGTCTTCGAGTAGGCCTGGATTGTAGTCGTTGAGGGTCATGGTTAAGTCGCCGTGTTCCTTCATGAGGTCGACGACGACGTAGCCTTTAGTCTCGCCTTCACATAGAACTCTGAAAGGTTGATGGTTTCTCACCGGGTGCTTGTTCACCCGCCAGACGAGGTAGGGTAGGGTTCTATGGAAGTGGAGCAACTGGCTCTTTTCGGCCCAATCCTCGTAGAGCGTGTGATACTCCTCAAGGTTGATGGACTCCAACTCAACCCCCTCATGTGAAACGAATCTTTCCAGCGCGTCGCCCTCAATGAGACATTTATGTATCTCAAATGTAAGCTCCGAACCGGCTTTACGGGCCGCTCCTGCTGCCTCTATGAGGTTGAAACCAATCAATACCTCAGGGGCTCCTCCCTTGATCTCCTCCGAGAGGAACTGCAGAGTCATCTGGAAGAGCCCTTTCCTGCGGTGCCCCCTGTCAACGAAGCCGTCGCATCCCTGAACGGCCAAGAAGACCTCACTACCGCTTCGAACCTGAAGCGGAAGGAACGAGTTGAATGCCACCGGTTTCTTTGTTGGGACATGCTCAACCACCGCGATGGACGTGAATCCCAAATTGAATGGGTCCTCGCAGAACTTCCATCTGAACACATCCTCCGTGTACTCGTCCCATAGGTCGACGTTCAGGCCTTCCACGAAGGATGGGAGATCTTCCTCCTTAAACCAGCGTACGAGGTACTCATCAAACAAAGAATCAAGGTAGAATATGTGGTGAGATAATTAATCGTTTGGAACACGACAAGTGTGAAGATACGGGGATCAGAGTAATATGCCTTGGATGTGAAGGCTCCAGATCACGTGAAGAGATCAACTAGAGGGCTGCCTGTCTGAGACGTACCTAAAGTATATTGACCTCATACCTTGAGGAGTGTGTATGAGCCTCATCTCCACGCCCTTCAGGGGATCCGAAGACACCGTCTCGAAGCCGAGTCTACCCCAGATGCGTCGCAGTGGCCTCCCCTTCTCGTCTACCTCCTCCGTCGAAAGCTTCGTGTACCTGTATCCACACTCGTAGGAGTGGATTATCTCCAGTACGAACAGCGTTGTGCCCACGCCCTTTCCCTCTATGAGCGTCGCTGTGTTGTCAGAGTAGAAGGCGCCCTCTTCCTCATCATCGTACCCATAATCAAACGCTATCGCTCTGCCGTCGAGGCTCGCTATAATACACAGGAATCCCTTTCTCTCACTCCTTGAATCCAGCTCGTCCCGGCTGTACCTCAACTCCTGCCTAAACTTTTCATGGTCTATGGCCTCGATGACCGCCTTGAGACCTTCGTCAAGCTCTCTATGGACGGATATCTCACAGCGCCCATTCAGTAGCCGGCTAAGCCTGTCCTCCGCCTCACTCACCGACTCGATGAAAGAAGGGATGGTCTCAGCCATTATAATCTGAAAAGCTCTATTCTTTCCTGTGTTATAATGTTTCAGTCTATTACTCCGCCTAGTACTGGGTCATTCTACAAGACCTAAAGTGCGGCGGGGAGCGCCCGGAGAGATGGCACAAACGGTCGAGGCTAACATTCATCACAACAGCGAATTGAGCTTCGCGTGTTATTGTCCTTTCTTTGATGGGGTTTCTTTGAAATCATGCCCGATAGATGTTGAAGTGTGTCGTTTAGCCGATTTACATTGTAGATCCTGTGTTTCGCCATCTTCGCTCGTATCCTTCGGCCATTGTTAAGGGGGAATAAGGTCTTCAGAGATTGTGACAGTATGGCCAATGAAAGAGAAATAACCTTGATCGGCTTGATGTAACCATTCTGGCCCATTCGAAGACTCTGAAAATTTTCCCATTCTAACACATATATCTTTGCGCGCGACGCCGAGTCCCCTGTTTACGTACCCTTAATCCAGCACTGGCGAATTGCCAGTCATCATAATGTCAATGCCCTTTCAACGAACAACTTTGCGTTTTTCAAATCCTCGGAATCTGGATGTTTTTTCACTTCCTCTATGTACTCTTCCCACTCATCTTCATCGTGGATTATCGCGTTTTTAATGAATGTCTCAATCCCTGGGTTTGATGCCCCCTTGCAGTTGAAGTGCTCCTTATACCCGATCCCCCTCTCCTAGCAGACCTCCTCGAAGGTACCGAGCCCCCTCGCTGCCCACTTGTCGAAGACCTCCTCGGATCGTTTGAACCTCTGATCATCACGGGTGTAGGCAGAGTGGGTGTAGAAACCTGCCATTGAGAAAGGAGGGTTCTCGGGAATGGCTTCCAAGAACCTTATCATGGGTCTAGCTAGATCGCTGTCGTGACAGGCTGAACCTATAAAAACAAAATCATATCCATGATGGTCCTCAACAGTGACGTTATCCAAACTTTTCAGGTCGGTTTCATGCTCTCTCGAGGCTTCCTCTCTGATGCCTTCAGCGACCGTTTCCGTGTTAGAAGTCTCGCTATAATACACTACTAGAACCCTCATGGGTGCTCATTATCAGCAGTGTTCGCACCCTATTTATGCACGCGATTGGTAGTCTGATTGCAATACACTCACAAATCCATGGGTTAATCATACATGACGGTGATGGGGCCCAGGTATGATCCGATCCTCGTGCAGGGATTAACAATTCCGCTGGATCAAGCGCCTAAAAAAGAGTGAGGTGGGAGACGAGTGCGTCACCCTATAGGTTCTCAATGTGGACTGGCTCAATCTCGTCGGCGGGGGTGAACCCGAATATCCTAGAGTAGAAGTAGAGCTCCGCCTCGAGGCTCCTCTTGATGTTTCCGGCCATCCGGAAGCCGTGCTGCTCCCCCTCGAAGGGCATGTAGGCAACGGGTAGGCCGTTTCTCCTCAAAGCCTCAACCATCAGCTCCGCCTGGTTAGGTGGGACCACCTTGTCCTCCAAGCCCTGGAAGACAATCATAGGCGCCCCGATCCGGTCGAGGTGGTTGATAGCTGAGCGCTCCCTGTAGAGATCCCTCCTCTCTGGGTACGGCCCAACGAGGCTGAAGAGGTACCGGCTCTCGTACTTGTGGGTGTCCCCGACGAAAACCTCCAGGTCGCTGAGGCCGTAGTAGCTGGCGCCAGCCTTGAAGAAGTCCCTGAACGCGAGGGTGGAGAGGGTTGTATAACCCCCGGCGCTCCCGCCCCTGATGGCGGTCCTCTCCGAGTCAGCCAGCCCCTGCCCGATGAGGAACCTAGCTGCGTTCACGCTGTCGTCCACGTCTACCACACCCCAGTTGCCGATGAGGCGGCGCATATACTCCCTGCCGTATCCGGTTGAGCCCCCGTAGTTAACGTCGACCAGCCCAAAGCCGCGGCTCGTCCAGTACTGGATTCCCCAGCTGAGGACCGTGGTGGACGCGCTCGTGGGGCCGCCATGGACCTTTACGAGGAGGGGGGGGAACTCCCCCTCAGGTGGGGCGTAGTCCTTGTTCGCCGGGGGATAGAATATGGCGTGGGCGGTTTTCCCATTCTCAGTCGGGTACTCTATGGGCATTGGGGTGGACAGGTAGCCATCGTCGATCTCTGTCTCGTCGCTTCTCTTCAGGACTCGGGTCTCTCCGCTCTTGAGGTCCAGCTTCACCACTTCCGGCGACGTCTTATAGTTGCCGCCTACGAACACAGCATGCCCTCCCCCCACCTTCAGGTAGCTCAGGTCGGTGTATGGTGTCTCAATCTCCTCGAAGGTTCCCTCGTCCGTGTTTATCCTCGCCAAGTGCTTGAAGCCCTCCTTGCTGTAGATGGCTATAATGCTCCTAGAGCTCTCGAAGCCGTAGTAGGTGAGGCCGAAGACCCAGTGGGGGCCTCCGAATTCGGCCTCCATCGAGTATACTTTCTCGACCTTTCCCTCTCTCCACCTGTAGAGGTTCCACCAGCTGTCCTTATCTGAGACGAAGTGGAGGACGCCGTCGGGGGACCACTCCGGCTGGACTATCGACTCGTTAAGGCCTCCCGATACCAGCGTCATCTGGTCCAGGGAGCCGTCCGCATCGACGTCGGCCACCCAGAGCTCGCAGCCGTCCCAGGGCATGTTCGGGTGGTTCCAGGTCAAGAAGGCGAGTCTGCTCCCGTCTGGACTCAGCCGGGGGTTGGAGTAGAAGTCGTTTCCCTCGGCGAGGTTCTGGGAGGATCCATCCTCCATTGAGACTGCGACGAGGGAGTTGAAGGCCTCGTGATCCCTGTTGCCGTGGTCCTCTCTCACGCAGATGAGGCGGCCCCTCCAGGGGTCGTGTGTGTAGTCCGCGTGTCTCTGGTCCGGGTCATGGGTCACCTCGACGGCGGGCTTGCCTCGATCGTACCTGTAGAGGAGCTGATCCTTGAAGTTGGAGAAGTAGATTACTCCGTCGACGATGGTGTACGCGCCTCCCCCGTACTCGTGGACGGTGGTCCTCGCGTTGAAGGCCGCGGGAGTGCAGTCCCGGGCACCTCTGTCCGAGTGCTCCACGACGACGCAACGGCCTTTCTCGTCGGGTCGCATCTCGGACCAGTAGACCTTGCCCTCCTCCAGCTGCACATCGTTGATCCAGATGCTGCTCGAAGCGGTCAGGCTTGCTGTAATTGGGGATCCCCACGAACCGTACGGAGCGGTCTCAACCATTAGAATCGTGTATGGATGTATGGAAGAGGTATAAAAATTTGGAGAGAACTGGAAGAAGGAATCCACGACTCATCATCATTGATGCTGCTTGGTGTACTCGCCTCTCGTATCAACGCTAATTGGGCTAACTGCGTCCATCTTCTTCTGTTTGATGCGTTGCATGATGCCAACAAGGCCCAGCAACCACAGCTAAAGACAATACAGACACAGTTACTCATGGTTGTATACCGACAATCACCGATCCCAACTGAACGACTTTCATTATTTTGATAGCTCCGCATGGCTGCACACGCTGCGTCGTCATTTCGTCGCCTTCACCGAGAACATGAGGGGTAGCTGGTAGTCCTTCCTCTTGAGGCGCCTGTAGCCGTCCTCGCCAGTCTCCATGTGGGTGTAGACCTCGTCGACGCAGTAGGGGTACTCGTTGACCTCCCTCAGCGTCAGGCCCGCCCCTATGAGGGAGCTGAGGATGTCGCCGAGGGGGTGGGCCCACTCATATGTCCCCCTGTTCTCCAGCACGGCGTCCCTGTCGGCGTAGCTGCCTTCGACCTCGAAGTACGAGGGCCTTAGGCTGTGCCAGTACCCGTGCCTGACGACGAGGTCCTGGCCCTCCTCCTCGAAGACCCACATGAAGGGATGGAACTCCACCATGAAGAAGGTGCCCCTGGGCTTCAGGTAGTGGGAGACGATCTCCCCCCACCGACCTATGTCGTGCAGCCAGTTTATGACGCCGTAGCTGGTGTAGACGATGTCATACTCCCTTTCGTGGAGGTCGGGGAGGTCGTAGACGTTGCAGCGGATGAACTCTGCTGGTACCCTGACCTGTTGGGCGAGGTGCCTGGCCAGTTGTATGGCGTTCTCTGAGAAGTCGACTCCGGTGACCCAGGCGCCGAGCCTGGCCCAGCTGAGGGTGTCGAGGCCGAAGTGGCACTGGAGGTGGAGGAGGCTCTTCCCAGAGACGTCGCCCAGGGCCTCCAGCTCTATTGTGTGGAGGGAGGTCTCGCCCCTGAGGAAGCCCACCAGATCGTACTCCCTGGACCTGGCGTGGACGTCCACAAGCTCGTTCCAGTACTTGATGTTGGTCCTGTAGTACCTTTCCATCGTGGAAGAGTGGGAGTCGTGGAAGATAAGAAGGTACTCGTCTAGGTATTGTAGCCTATGGCGATCGACCTTCAACTCGACGCAGATCTACCACAAGCGAGAGGCCTCCTCACCGTGGAAGCCTAAAGCGAATGGGTTAAAGTACGGCCGATATGAGAGATACCTGATGTTCTATGTATGAAGCACCGAGGCAAAGGATCCTCTACGTTCAGACCAGCGGAGTAGATACGCCTGAGAGGCTCTACGCCCCTTTTATCCTCGGCTCGACGGCCGCCGCAATGGACATCGAGGCCACCGTGTACTTCCTCATAAAGGGCATAACGGTTGTGAAGAGGGGGGAGGCGGAGAAGATCAAGCTGGGCTCGTTCCCTACGCTGAGGGAGGTCATGGATCAGGCTGTCCGGGCCGGGGTGAGGCTCCTGGTGTGCGAGCAGAGCTGCCAGCTGCTGGGCCTGGACCGCGGGGATTTCACCGAGGACGCATCGGTCGTCGGCGCGGCCACCCTCAACGACCTTCTGCTCGAATCGGACGCCGTCATGACATTCTGACCAGCCATCCACATTTTTTCCGCAAGCTAGCGACGAGGCAATCATCCCTCCGAAGCGTGATAATCCAGCCAGACTCCAAAAGCAAACAGATTATCGCTCCACTCCTTTCTTGTCTAGAATATGTTGGGACCGTACACGCATCTAACGCAACCCTCCAGCTATCCTCAACAGCAGCCCCTACGCCCCACGTGACTCTGCTCATATTCCTGCCCACCCTCATGAAAAACACCTTCATCCCGTCATTCTACCCCCCCCCAAGACCCCATCCCCGCCCCCATCCTCATAAAATTGCGTACGAAAAAATATAGGAATATAGAAAATCAAACGAGAAAATATCCCAGTTAACAGCATCCAGCAATGCTTACACAAAAAGGAGACGAAAAAAACACTTTCCTAGAGGGGGGAGGGGGGTCATGGGCATGCCTGTGAGAAACACGCCGATCGTGAAAAGGAACCAGAAGATCGCCCCCTCACAATCGGGATCACGTCAAAAGATGTACTCAAACAAGGACCCCCCCTAGCAGGGAAACCCTCTCCGATAAGCGGAACCCACGATCCCCATCTCCCAGAAGACACACAGGCATGTGAACTCCCAAAAACCCGAAGACCGGCAACCGACGCGCGAAAAAACCGCCGGAGAGACATACATCATGGGTGCAGCGGCGGCCCCCCAGGGACCCACGGGCTGGCCCCGGGGCAGCTCCGCGAGCCCCCCCTCCGCCCCGGATCCCGCGAGCGCCCAACGTCCGGGCTTAGGCTGCTCCCTCCCGGGCCTCACCAGGTTCACCCGACTACAGCCGACACGCCCCCCTACGGAGGCGCACCGGACTACCGCCGGCCCCACGGGGCAGAGCATCGACGGGGAGATCCGCGACTTACCCCGAGGCTTCCCCCGAGGCCACCGAGGTTACTGATCCCTCCTATAGCCCGTTTGAAGGCGAGGGGAAGGGCTAGCTCCCGATCCTACCCGCCGCTGCACAAACTTCAACGCAGCCCCCCGATAAAAACGCTTCCCAGCTCCTCAGATCGGGATGAATCCGAACCTCACGAGGCTCAGCACCAGGTTAGAAACCATCAGAGCCAGGAACCCGTACGTCGCCACCCTCTCCAGGGTCCTCCCCCACGCTGGCTTCGAAGCCAGATAGGTCCTCGTCATCTGACCACCGTCGAGAGGGTACACCGGCAGCATGTTCACCATCGCAAGGTTCACCGACAGGAAGTAGAGCCAGTGGAAGAAGACCCCCACCGCCTCCGGCAGCCCACCACCCGAGACATAAAAGGTCAGCACGACGAGCAAACCCGTGATCAGATTCACCAGCGAGCCGCTGGCGAAGACCCGCAGCTTAGACATCATCCCCGCCGCCTCCATCGACTCCTCATCGGGTTCCACGGCGCCGCCGAAGGTCAACACGGCCAGCAGCACCGCCGCTGACCTCACCCTGATCCCCTCGACAACACACATCACCCCGTGGGCCATCTCGTGGAGCAGTATAACCACACCAGCAGCAGCAAGGAACCACGGAAGGCTCTCGAACCTGATGGTCACCCCCGGGATCAACGGCATCACAGGGGTCGCCTTAACCGGCTCGTAGAGGAACCTGTAAAGGTTCTGGAAGAGCAGGTAGGCCATGAAGGCCACCTGGCCGAAGAACGAGGCCACCCCCACATTACCAAACACCCTCCAGAACCCCGGATTCCAGCGCCCCAGCCTCAACAGGAGGGCGTTCAACCTCGTCGATTTGTACATCGCATAGAGAGGATGAAGCTCGACGCCGAACCTCTCAAGCCCCAGGACCCTGGCCACCAGATAGAAGATGAGCCAGCCAGCAACTAAGACCAAGATTGTGACCAAGGTGTCGAACAACGTGCCCCGACCTGCAGGATTCAACTAATAAGATTCGAACCCCCTTAAATACCGTTTGAAGGTGGGAAGGATGAATGACAACAGGGAGGTGGCCTACGACGAAGGCCATTGGAGGCTGCTGGACAGGCTTAGGGGCAAGGCCGCATCCCTTATCAAGCCCCTCTCGGACCGCCACATTGAAGCCATCGCGTACGGGAGCATCGCCAGAGGCGACGTGAACGAGAGGAGCGACATAGACATATTCGTACCACATCTCCCAGCCCCCTCCATACTCGAGGCCCTCATCGAGGAAGCCGGCACCAATGTAACCCACCGCGAGATCGTCCAAGCTACACCCACCTACGCCGCCAAGGGCTACATATACTCCGAGGAGAGAAGGGGGTACTCCTTTCCCCTAGTTCCCATGAGACCCATCGAGAGGGAATTCTACGGCTTCGCGGGCTCGGTCAACCTGAAGCAGCTAAACGCCGAAACCCGCGTACCCGGCGTCGACAAACGGCTTATGCTAATAGACCCAACGAAAACAGGTCACATGGAATCCCCTATCCAGGGAAAGGAGGGCACAGTCGCCAAGAAGCTCGGAATAGGCGTTGAAGTCGTCCGAGACAGAGTTAGGACGCTGAAACGCCGGCAGAGTGTCGGCAGGACAGGCGTCTACATCAAGCGGACACTCTCCCCGGAAGAGAGCTTCGGAGACACATACAGGCAGCTAGCCCAGACGAAGGCCCCACTCAGACGAAGACTACGAACGAATAAAAAATAGAAAAAAAGGGGATAGACTAAGCGAGATCGCTGAAGACCCTTATGTTAAGGCCGTCAGGCACCTTCACTCCCTCGGCCATGCGCTCGCCCACGAGGGTCGTCACCTTCATCCCGACAGCTGTGTCAACGAGGCGGCCCGTGATTATTCCGTCGAAGATCACGGTATCAACCGTCTTCTCCACCTTCAGCCTCTCGACGAGCTCGCTCACCGGCACCCTGCCAAGCTGGCTCCCATCCTTCTTCAGAAGCACGGCCTCCAAGGTGCCCCTAAGCTCTCCCGCAAGCTTCGACAGCTCACCAAGATCCTCGATCTCCTCGAGGGGAGCCCTACCCGAAAGGGCGGCTTCTATCTCCCCTGGCGTGAGATCTTCGACCTCCTTCCCCCGGGGAGCCCTCGCCACATACTTGGGCCTGGCCACCTGCAACAGCTCCTTCAGGATGAGATCGCCACCCCTGTCACCATCGAGGAAAGCCGTCACCTCCTTCTTCTTAGAGAGATTAATGATCGTCCTAGGCACCTTCACTCCCTCAAGAGCGATAACGCCTTTGTGACCAGCCTTGATCAGGTTGATTACATCTGCCCTGCCCTCCACGACCGTGATCTCGGACATCTTCGAGATGTCAGGAGTCGCAGTCAGCCTCTCCCTCCCATAGTGGACGGGCTTGACCGTCTTGTCCTCCCTAGAGACCTCAGTGAGCAATTTGTCGATGTCCTGGGTCTCTGTCACCACCCAGTCCCTCATAAGTTCCTTGGCCCGTTTCAAAATCATCTCCCGCTTGTCAACACGGACATCAGATATCCTGTCTATCGTTATCTTGGCCTCACATGGGCCTACCCTGTCGACAGTCTCCATAGCCGCAGCGATTATAGCTGTCTCAGCTCGGTCCAAGCTGGAGGGGGCTACAATCTTACCCTCAGTTCTGTCCTTCTCCGACTTCAACTTTATGTCTATGCGGCCGATCTTACCTGACTTCTGTAGCTCCCTTAACTCGAACTTCTTCGGGAAAAGCCCCTCAGTCTGGCCGAATATAGCCCCAATGACATCGTGCCTCTCAACGACGCCGTCGATAACGAAGCTCGCTTCAATAATGTACTTAGAGCCCTGTTTCTCCTTTGAACCCATATACTTTCACGTCTATTCATCTACATCACCCAATCCGCAGGTGAACTCGCTTCCCCTACGTCGTTCACCTGGGTATGACAGAATCAAACCCGGATGTGATAGCAAGGAGAAACCCGCTCATCCCGAGACAAGTGTTCACCCTGCGGTGAGAGTGATGTGGTGTCTTCTGCACCCAGCTATAGACCATCAGTCACGAATAAAAACCTTCCCGATTCCGAGAGTCTTAAAAACCTAGACGTAACTATTGGTGAGGGTTTACAGTTGGGAGTAAAGGTTGGGATAAACGGGTTCGGTCGGACTGGCCGTCTCGCCTTCAGGGCCGCCCTCGAGAAAGACCTTGACCTCGACTTCGTGGCGATCAATAGAGGTGACGCCGGCACTCTGGCGCACCTACTTAAATATGACAGCGTGCATGGGAGGCTTCCCTTCGAGGTCGATGTCGAGGGGGACACGATCCTAGTGAAAGAGAAGGAACTGAAGGTCCTCTACGAGTCAGAGCCAGAGAAGCTTCCCTGGAGGGAACTAGACGTCTACCTAGCTATAGAATCTTCTGGGAGGTTCAGGGACAGGGAGGGAGCCTCGAAGCACCTGAAGGCCGGAGCTGAGAAAGTGCTCATCTCCGCCCCGGCGAAGGACCCGGACATCATGGTGGTCTTGGGAGTGAACGACCAGGAGTACGACCACGAGAAGCACCACATCGTCTCGAACGCCTCTTGCACGACCAACTGCATCGCCCCGGTTGTCAAGGTCCTCAACGAGGCTTTCGGCGTCGAGTCGGGTTACATGACGACCGTCCACGCCTACACGAACGACCAGCAGATCCTCGACAGGGCCCACAAAGACCTCAGGAGGGCCAGGGCGGCCGCCATGAGCATAATCCCGACCACGACGGGCGCCGCAAGGGCAACCGGGGAGGTGATCCCGGAGCTCGAGGGGAAGATAGACGGGATCTCGATGCGGGTCCCCGTTCCGACATCGTCCGTGGTCGACTTCGTCGGCATCCTCAAGACGAAGGCCACGGCGGACGAGGTGAACGAGGCCTTCAGGGAGGGCGCTTCCAAGGAGCTCAAGGGTATCTTGGATTACAGCGAGGAGCCCCTCGTCTCCTGCGACTACATCCACAACCCCTACTCTGCCGTCGTGGACGGATTGTCGACGAAGGTAAACGGCAGGCTTGTGAAGGTGCTGGCGTGGTACGACAACGAGTGGGGCTACTCGTGCAGGCTCGTCGAGATGGCGGAGAAGATGGGCCGCCTCGCAGGCTTTTAGGCCCTCTTCATCTCGTCACCCGAAGCTTGCTGACCCTATCTAGGTTTTCTGGTTTCCTTTCGAAGTATCTCCGCACAGGTTCCAAGATCTTTATGAAGGCTTCGGCGACCCCCATCTTCAGGTCAAGGGGGTGGAGTTCCTCCGCCTCGTAGAGCTTGGCGAGTTCCTCGAAGCCCTCTACGGTTAAGTCTCCGCCGTACTTGGACGGGCGTTCTATCTCTAGGGTGCCGAGGTGGGGGAAGACGACCAATCGGGCGTGGTCCAGCACCGGGTTGCCCTCCACCTGCTTCGGGGGGCAGAACGCGTCCCTGTACTTCCCTCTGATGACATCGGGCTTGTCGGTCACCCAGACGGCACCCTTCTCGATGCTCTTTGACATCTTCGCCTTGATGCTCCGATTGATGGAGGAGTCCTCGTCGAAGACCCCCTCAACGGTGGCCTGCTGCAGCCCGGGTAGCAGAGGTGAGTGCAGGCAGACGGGCGTCTTGAACCCGAGCCGGGGCGCCACCTCCCGGGTGAGCATATGTACCTTCCGCTGATCCATGCCTCCCGCCGCAACGTCGAGGTCCATCTGGAAGATGTCGCTGACCTGCATCGGGGGATACAGGGTAAATGCGGCCTCAACCTCGCTGGAGTCGGCAGTCCTCCCCATGATGGGCATCGCCCGGAGGACGCGGCGCAGGGTCGTGGACTTCATCACCCTCACCACCTTCTCCCAGTACTCGATCCCGTCGTAGAGATCCGCGGCCCAGGGGTATCGGACATCTACCTCGGGGAGGCCGAGGGCGGTGAAGCAGTCCTTGAAGTACTCGCCGCCCACGCGGAGGTTCTCAAGGACGCCACCAAGCTTGTTGTTGATCCAGCCGTGCCAGTCAGCGAGATAGATGACCCAGTCGAAGCCGGCGTCAACCCAGTCCTTCATCTTCCTGCCGACGATGAGGGCGATGCCTGCGTGCATCATACCGCTGGGCTCGAATCCCACATAGCCCTTAGGGTGGTCGTTTGTCTCGAGTAGGTTCCGGAGTTCTTCCTGAGTGATGACCTCCTGCAGGTTCCTAGCGCAGAGCTTGTACCGGGTCTCGGTATCCACATGGATCGCCTCGAAACGGGTATTGGATGGGAACAGCGTTGATTTAAGGTTTGAGGGCAGGCGCCCCTGTCCCTCGCGGCAAACCCTCGGCCTCACAGATGGGGCGACGCCCCCCTCAGCCGAGCTCTCTCATCCGCAAGGATTCCGGCGCCCACCCGCCCACCTGTACCATGACTGGGTAACCCCGAATCACCGGCGACCCTCCGCGAGGTCCGTCTGCATGGCGCGTCGTCGATGGTGGGCATGAAAGACTCACCTCGCGCCCGTTTTAACCTTTCCAAACAAGAAAGATAATGGAGTTATAAGGAGTATTAACCCAGAAAAGTCTTATAGCCCCCATTACGGCGTGAGGTGAAGAAATAACTATTTAATTTGGTGTATTGCGACGATGAAAGATCCAACTAAAAAACGATCTTACGTTATCAATAACGTTGTTTAAAGCCCTCTACGCGTCTTGCGGAGGCTTTATTCCCAAAATCAACATTTCAAGGAAAGGAAGCAGACATGGTAGCAAGCAAGACTGGAGGTACGATGTTCATCGAGTTTAAACCAATTGAGGGCGATCTTGGTTTTGACCTCGCTGAATTCGAGCGGTATCTGACACTGATCGAGGAGATGCTTGATTTGATGGAGCTAGAGGACGAGGAATCCGAGGGTGCAGATGGACCTACGGAGTGGGTATGAAGATGGTGCGTAAGCACGCCTTCTCCATCGAGATGAGAGCCAGAGAGCATCTGAAGAAGATCACTGTGTCAAGCAACGCTCACGAGGGTATACTGATAGAGGGCTACCTTGGGGAGCTAGAGGAGATTGGCCTCGTTGAGGACGTCATCCTTGAGGTCAAAGGAGCGAACGGGACCCTACGAATAGACCTAAGTAAGCAGGAACTCCTAGAAATGCTTTCCAAAGAGAAAAGGAAAACAGACGACAGATGATGTCAGTTAAAGGCCTAAATCTTTCAAAAGCGCAGTAAGCAGAGGATTACACTCTGATTTCTCTTGACCTCTCCCAGTAGTGGTTGAACAGGTCCCTGCACCATCGGTGCATCCTTTCATCTGCGTATGTGAACCCGTGGAAATCAAATTCTCCGTTAGTCAAAGAGAAGGTGAGTATGGCCACCTCCTTCTCCGACATATACATGATGACAGGAGCCTGATCTATCAGCCTCTCGATGTACTGCCCTGTTGCACTCGTTCGCTGAATCAGATCTTCATCAATGGAGCGCTCCCTATCGTCAATCATGACATCCGGGACAGCCAAGTCCTCGGTTCGTAGGAACCTACACTCTACGCCTCTCTCAAGTATATCGCCGATGAGGGGGAAGGCGCTTGCTATGTAGGGGACATTGAGGTTCAGGATATACTCCTCGGCGTTCTTTATCGTCTCCTCAATCCTGTGAACTGTCACCATGACATCGTCGATGAAGGTGCCCCCGGATAGATCCCCCAGCCTGCTGACCAGCTCTGATGGCAAATCGGCAACTGAGTGGTCCTTGAAGTAGTCCCTGTAGCGTGAGGTGAACTCCAGCCCCTCTATCTGCTTCAGAATCAACTCGCCGTAAGGGGTAAGGCTGTAGAGGCCCTCAGGACTCCTCTCCGTGAGACCGACGTCACTCAGCCTTGAGACGTGCCTACTGACCTCCTGGGTGGTGATGTCCAATCTTCTAGACAACCCAGTGATGTTTAGAGACTCCACACCGAGTTCTCGTACGATCCTGAGCCTGTCCTCGTTTGAAATCTCGAACATAAGGTCACATAGATTCTCTACTTCAGACACCACGATCAGGTTTACAATTCACACCATTGTTGAATATATATTTGGCTTATCCCAGTGTCACGGGGTCTGACCCTCTTGCTTCGGATCGCATCCAGTAGTACTCGAAGACATCCCTACACCAATTGTAGGAGTTTTCATCGGTTGCTGTGAAGCCATGATAGTCGAAACGACCATCCTCTAGGGGGAAGCTTATCCCGGCCACCTCCTTCTCAGACATGGCTATGAATACATCGGCCTTCTCCAGAAGCCTACTTATGAACTGCCCCCTCACTCTCGCCTCATCAATTATGGGGCCCGGGCCCTCCCAGTTGGGCGGGTAGACGATGTCCTTGGGCTCGAGGAGCCTCACCTCAACTCCCCTCTCCACCGCTGCGGAGAGTTCGTCGAGGGCTGTTATTAGGTATCTGTCGGTGATCCTCCAAACATACTCCTCCGCTTCGTTGATTACATTCTCGACGTTATGGAAGATAACCATGACATCCTCGACTAGGGTGCTCTCTGCGAGCTCCCCCATCCTAGAGACGAACTCCTGGGGGAGAGAGGCTACTGAGTGGAAGATGAAGTACTCTCTGTACCCCGTTATGAACTCGAGGCTGGGGAGCATTCTCAGCATTAGCCCCCCAAAGGGCGAGATGCTGTAGGAGCCGTCAGTGTCCTTCAGTGTGAGGCCCACCTCAGACAGGCGGGAGATGTGCCTACTGCACTCCTGGTTAGTGAATCCGAGCTCCCTCGAGATACTGGTTACCTTCATGGGCTCCTCGACAAGCCTTCTGAGTATGCTAAGCCTATCCTCGTTAGAGACCTCGAAGAGAATGTCACAAAGGCGCTCCAAACTCGACACCTATGACCGATCTTAAACTCCAAAGACCGATATTAAAGATGCTGCATTCCTTCTCCTAAGCGAGCTTATAATTCTGACCCTCGAGAAATAACCACCCCACGCCTATTCCTCCCTAGTCTTCGGCTCCTTTACGAATAGCAAGAACGCGATGGCTCCTATGAATAGGAAGATAGAGCCGACCTGGAAGGGGGTCTTCTTCGAAACCTCCTGGTAGAGGAACCCGCCCACGACGTTTCCTGTGCTCCAGAATAGGAACCTAATCGCGCTGGCAACTGCGTAAAAACGCCCCCTATGCTCTCTGGGGGAGTAGTCTGCATAGAGCGCCTGCCATGCGGGCCCGTCTATGCTCCCGAGTACAGCTATCGATAGCCTGACCAGTAGTACCGCCGTGAAGCCTTTCGAGTTGAGGAGGAACAGGATCGTGAGGGGGTACAGTAGCAGAGTCGGTCTAATGAACTTGAGCCTACCATATCGATCCGAGAGGGAGGCTGAGGGTAACCGTATGATGATGTTCGTTAGGGTCCACACCATCACGGTCAGACCCCACTGGGCGGAGGAGAGGCCGGCTACCTCCTTGGCGAAGGTGACGAAGTAGGGGTCGATGAGAGACCAGGCGATGATGAGGATGATGTCGATAGTCAGGAAGACCCAGAGCCCCCGGGGGAGTGCCCTGAAGGTGATCCTGAAGTCCTCCAGTATCTCCCCGAGGGCCCTCCTGAGCTCCACCCTCTCAATATCTTCCGATTTGAAGGTTTCTTCTAGGAACCTCCAGCGGATCAAAGAGGCCAGAGTTCCCATGCAGAAGACGAATATATAGGCCCACCTCAGCGCCACGACCGTGCCGTACCTGTCCATAAATATCCCGATGGCATATGGCGATACCACGCCGAAGAGGGGAGGTACGACGTTCCAGAGGGCGTACCCCATTGCCCTGTTCTCTGGCTTGGTGGAGTCAGCGATGAGTGAGGAGAAGGCTGGCTCCCTAATCCCTCCCCAGAGGGCTCCCAGAGCGGCCGAGAGGAAGAGAAGCTGGTAGCTCGGGGCGAACACGTTTATCAGCTCGTTCACCGCGAGGAGGAAGCTCATTGAGAAGATAATCTTCTTCCTGCCGATGGTGTCCGCCAGGTAACCGCCGAATAAGGTGGGGACGATCCTGATGATGGCGCCTATCGCCGAGATGAGTCCTATGTCGAAGTAGTTGCCGCCGAGCCCCAGTACGTAGAGGGAGAAGAAGGGCCCGGTCATCTGCCCAGCCATGGTCCAGATGCCTGCGCTGAGCAGCATCGCCCCTAGGTTACCCTTGAGGAGACTCCAACTGCTCTTAATCTGTTGAGACATGGCTGCAAGATGAGCTTTCTAAGTGCACTCTCAACGATAAAAATGCAGCGTTTACAAAGGTTTAAAAAAATACGAATAGGGAACTTCTGTTGGGTAGTGACTCCTTCATACTAGATTTACAGAAATAAGGTGGGGGGTTCTCCAGGTGTCTACTCTAAGTACTCCTTGAACCACCTGACCATGTGCCGCAACCTCTCCTCCCTGTGCTTTGGCTTACCGCTCCTGCTCAACTCGTGGTTCTCCCCAGGAAACCGGACCAGCTCAGTGGGGATACCCTGGAGCTTCAGGGCTGTGAACCACTGCTCGCCCTGTTCCATGGGGCACCTGTAGTCCTCCTCGCTATGGATGATGAGG
>Ga0209427_10004081_pt1 | contig 16967 bp, 20 predicted proteins | sample DeeMarSWOR136_30_FD_187465 | JGI IMG/M metagenome (GOLD analysis project Ga0209427, IMG submission 187465) | Marine sediment microbial communities from White Oak River estuary, North Carolina - WOR-1-36_30 (SPAdes) (version 2) | ecosystem: Environmental > Aquatic > Marine > Intertidal zone >...
CACCAGAGTTTACGGATACCTCCCCGCTCTGGTCAATGTCGTAGGGTTGCTTCAGAGGATATGGCAACCCAATTAAATAATCACCTAAACTCTCAGTACTAGCCGTGACTCCCTGAACTTCTGCCTCGGTATCAATTGCAGTGTAGCTACTATTTAGCTGCTTCTGCTCAGCCGCCATCATTAGCGCCAGCACTGATGTCTGGAGATTAGTAAATTCCGTAGCTTTAGCCTCTTCCTCTCCCTCGTCCATAAAACTGGCGACTTTAGGGATAGCAACCGCGGCTACGACTCCCACTATCGCCACCACTACTAACAGCTCAATAAGGGTAAAGCCCTTCTGTCCCCAGCGAAGTTTCCTTGCGAACATTATCCCGCTGTAATTAAGTCTCCTCACAAAATCTGCCACAGCTTCCTGATATCCTCTCTTTTCTGCGCACTTTGGTAAATTATGAATAGTAAGATAACATTTTAGGATAACAGGGATACTACTGAAGAACGAAGCCCGGCATGTACCGGCAAACACAGGTCACATGTTAATCATCTGTTTTCAGCGAGAATACCCTACTATTTGGAATTCTGAATTCTTCGCCTTCTCATTACCAGTAACACCACTAGAAGACCGATAGCTATACCAACACCAACCCAAAGCGGCATGTCTCCTTACCTCCTCTATCTCTTATTTTTAATAGACTAGTGGCGACTTCACAATCCACTGGACTCTACGGCGATAGTAACCTAACCCTGATAAAGAACCGCCACTGTTTATCATCCAGAACTTACTATAAATAACCACTCGTTATTCAGCCTAACTTATCCCAACCAGATTTGACAATCCCCCAAAAGTCCTAATTTATGGTAGACACTCTGAAACGATAGTATTAGATGGTTCGGCGATCAAATGTCATAGGCAACTAATGCCACCGGAGCTTCACGTCCGGGGCTATTGACAAAGACGGTTGCCGACACCTAAAGTTTCTATTATCTGGTCATGGTAAGGCTGATTTCGAAGAACATCTATCAGATTAGCGCTGTATCTGGTAGGGGGCTCTGGGGTGGTAACGTATTTCTGCTTACCGAGCGCAAACTGACTCTGGTCGATACTGGTTACAAGGGGGGTGCTGGTCGCATACTTAGCGAGATCAGCCGGCTGGGCTATGCTCCGCCTGATATAGCCAGCATAGTTATCACCCATCATCACGCTGACCACGTTGGCAACCTCTTTGAACTGAAGCGGGCTTCCCAAGCGACAGTGCTTGCCCACCCTGCCGACGCGCCATATATTGATGGAAGCTTACCGCAGCCAGGGCCCGCCAAGCTAAGAGGGTTAAGCCGATTACTAGCTCCTATGCATAGACTCTGGTCAGCCCAACCAGCCGCCGTGGATATACTTATCGAGGATGGTGATGAGCTTCCGATACTCGGTGGCACTAAGGTATTACACACCCCCGGGCACACCCCAGGGAGCATTTGTCTCTTTCTTAAGCAGGAGCGGTTAATCATTGCTGGTGATGTGCTCAACAACAGGTATGGCCTGGGTCTACCCTCAAAAGCGTTCAGTACTGATATGGCCCAGAATATCCGTGCCATAAAGAGATTAGCCGCTCTGGACTTAAAATTAGCCTGCTTTGGTCATGGCCCACCGCTTACCCATGACGCCAGCGCTGCAATCCTTAACTTTGCTCAGAGGCTATAAGGCCCGTCCATATCAAAGAAAACGCTATCACCCCGGCAGACTGCGTAGCTCACCGTAACCACCAAGTGGCAACGACCAAGCCGAGTTATGCTACTAAAGAGGGACAAAATTCTCCAAAATCTTAACGAAATTTTAATATTTGGGTGCTACTATTAAAACATAGAGCACAATGCTCACCTACACCAATATGGCAGTAATCGCTTTGGACGGAGAAATGGTGACAAAGCAGACAGGGAAAATAGAGCTGAGATTAAAGAGCTTGCTCAAATATATCTTCATTCCATCTTATCGCCGGTCTTATCAGGTAGCCAGCTACCTACGACATGGTTATACCATTCAAGAAGCTCTAGCCAAGGTAAAGGTGATAGAGGCATAGGAAAGTACAGATAGGCGAGTGTAGTTACCGGTGGCTTCGACGAGCAAGCAGATTCACGTTACCCCCATACTTACACCACAGGCCCCGAGCAGTCAGGTCATTCCGTGTGAAGCTGAAAGACTCCGTTTCAGCAAGTGGCCCAGAATATGACTGTGGTAAGACTACTAGTGAAATGAGGCACAAAATAAAAACCCTGCTAAGCGAACTAGAGTATGCTAGTGGCCCTCCAAGGGTCTGCCCCAAGCCTGATTGCGGAGGGACATTTTTTATACCCCATGAGGATGGCTGGCAGTGCTGGAATTGCATGAAAATCATCTACCGGGACCAAGCAAGCCTGCCTCACATTCTGAACAGTTAGACAAACGATACCCCGTAGAACCTCAAGCTATCCTGAATCCTTCTGGAAATCGCTAAAGTGGCTCGCCCCGGCATGGTAAGCTAAACAGATAGTCCTGTGCTATAATAATGACTGATTATCCCCAAGCGCTGGAGAGGATGAGGCGGTGACTATCGAATCTATATCCGACTTGGCTCAGGAATGCTACCTTAGAGATGATTTCACCAAGCACGGGCAAGCCCAGCAAGCTATTACCGACTACAACTGGGTAAAAGAGAATATATTATATCGCTGTCCCCACTGGGGAGTGCCCGGCGAAACACTGGTTCGGAAATCCGGGCATTGTGGTGCCAAGGCTGAATTACTGGGTGAGCTACTTGAGTTACACGGCATGAAGGTTAGATACATAGAAGGGAGACCCTTATCTGGAAACCTACCCATAGCTAGAATCGCCCTTTTTCAGGTGCATTTTTGGCTCGAAGTGGAAATAGGGGGAAAGTGGCTAATTCTAGACCCGACCCCTGATAGGGGCATAACACATTTCCTAGGCGATACTGAACCGGGTTATCATCTGGGTAACCCCACCTACATAGCGAGGTGGAACAGACTGCCAAGCTGGTTTAAGAAGGCCTATAATCACCCCCTCATCTATCCCCTAAGATGGGCAACCAATATTAAACTAGACCTCCAGAGAAGGCGAAGGATATCCTAGTCACCGGTTAGCCAAAGAGGCATTGGTATCGCGGATAACATTATTCCCTCCTCTCAATCTACAACGCGAACCTCGGCAGTGTTACCGGCTAAGAAATGAATCTCAATACGATATCCGCGCAGGGCTAATAGCTCAACTTCAGAAACAGGTTCGCCGCTCAGATACACTTCCCGAAAATACATGCTCCGTAGCGTCTTTATAATCATCCCGGTTTCCTCATCAACCGCTCTCGGCGCGATCACTGTTATTCGCATATAAGTTCCCTTATCGGTGGTTATTATGGCAGCTTCGTCAACAACGCCCCTGATAAACCGGTTACCTTCTTCCATAGAGCGCAACCTTGTTACAGTCCATCATATCCCCATCTCCTCGACTGTCTGCTGGCGACCTCGATTAACACCTGAGACGACTAGACTATCCCTAGCTACCAAGCCTGAATTCCCACTGACAGCAAATATCATCCCGACTCTCTCTGGGCGGTAATTTAAGGCACTTTAATTCTATCTCCGGGCTAAACAGGGAGGCGATAATCTCATTGATTCGGCGACAGACTACGTTACATGTCTCGTATTCTGTTACCTCGCCCTTATTCTCCAAAGACTCCAGAGTAGGGCAGTAGGCCACCGTGAGGGTTGCCCGGCTACTATCCTTAATCTCTATACGGGATAATGTAAGTTGGAACCAAGGGCAGAGCTGGGTAACCTTCATAAGGGAGGTTATATCATTGCCTCTAATTTTCAGTTGCCGCCTAATCATTACCGTCTCATATTTAACCATGTCTTCCCAAACTTTTATATCGCAGGCTAAAGCCTCCTTACCGCCAGCCCTTTCTTTCACGGCAAGATACCAGAACCCGTCCATAGCCATATATAGTTTGGCGTATAACCTTAATAACTGCACCAGCGTATCGGGGGAGAAGTCGCTGAGTTTCAGGTCGGGGAGGAACTCACCACTGTAGTCATCTAGCTCCTTCAAATACAGCCTCCTCAAGAGTAGATTGGGTTAAACACTGGATTTACTTTATGTCTCTAGGCGATACTCTGTTATCACCGGACAAGGCCATATGAACTCGGACATCGGGTTAACGGGCAACCATGAGAGTGGGTTACTCTTTGGGGATACGAGTTTCTTTACCCTTATCGTCTGGAGGAGAGACACTAGTGGGCAGATTGACTGAATGCTTCTTCGCCGTAAAGGGGGAATAACCCCGAGAAACCCGCCGGCCATCCTCTACAATCTCGAGCCCCGTACCACACTTCGGGCATACCTGATGCCGGGGAAAGCGTAGTGACCAGCCAAAGCAGCTGGTGCCACACTTGGGACATTTGCCCTCTAGCATACTCCCATCATACCAGAACGGCTTTCTCCGGGTGTCAAGTCCGTATTTCAACCAAATCAGGGAATTTTCTAGTTTGTCTGACCGCAACATTTGACTTATCCCCCTATTTTCGGCAAGTTTTAGGGTTATCCGCTGTGGCATTTAGCCCGTCATGATAGCATCCAGACCGCCGCTAGCTGGAAAACTACCAAAAAAGTGGTAAAATAGGGAAGCATGATAGAGCATCCCTACGAACAGATAGACAGTTTATTTAGGCAGCTCAGGCTCCGCCTGCTAGACATCAGGCAGAGTGACCCGCAAGCTGTTGAGGAGCTAAAGTCGTTAGTGAGCCAGCTCGAAGACTATATGGAACAGCTAGTGATTGACTCCCTCAGACTGAGAAGTCTAGAGAGCAAAAAACATAAGGTAACCAGAAAAAAGACCGTAAAAAGACCAGTCAGAGATAGCGGTCCCTGAGAAGGAAGACAGGTTTGGCTGATTTAACGGCTCTTCAGGAAAGCTTAGGGGTCTCCTTTAATGACCCATCCCGGCTAAGGCAGGCTCTAATTCACAGCTCCTACGTTAATGAGAACCCCAGATCAGCCCCAGCCGCCAACGAAAGGCTGGAATTCCTCGGTGATGCCATTTTAGGCCTAATAATCACCGAAAAGCTGTACCAGGAGCTCCCAGAAGCCACCGAAGGTGAGATGACCCAGCTTCGTGCTGCCCTGATAAGTCGAGACACCCTGGCTCGGCTGGCCAAGGTAACTGGGCTCGGCGATTACCTCTACTTAGGGAAGGGTGAAGAGACAAGCGGCGGGCGTGATAAGCCCGCTAACCTAGCCAGTGCCCTGGAAGCCGTAATCGCGGCTATCTTCCTTGACCAGAACCTGCTTACGAGCAAACAATTTGTCCTGAGGCTATTCCAACAAGAACTGGAGAAGGTTATTAGCCAAGGCAGCATAGTTAACCACAAAACGCAGCTTCAAGAGCTCGTCCAGGCTCGGGGGCAACCACTGCCGGTCTACTACCTACTAGAAGCTGGAGGACCAGACCACGAGCCACAGTTCACCATTGAGGTACGCTCCGGCGACGCTGTCCTCGGCCAAGGGGTTGGTAAGAGCAAGAAACTAGCCGAGACCGAAGCCGCCCGCTCCGCACTGGAGCATCTTTCAAACTGACTCCATAGCCAGCACTTGAATACTCGAACTATACCTAAAAAGCCTACTTTACACCACATTCTCCCTTTGCTAAACTTTACTCGTTATAGTCTTAGACCAATAGATAAACAGAGGTGCTACCATGGGGAGACGCGACTATCGGCATCGAGAACCCAAGAAACCCAAAAAGAGTGACAAGAAACTTTCGGCGGATACAATATTAATAACACCAACCACGGTAGAAGTAATTAAGAAGGGAAAGAAGGAACCGGAGACGGAGGAGTAAGGGAAAATAGCCGCTTACCAAGCGCTCTACCAAACCGGAGAGCTTAAAGCCAGGGTAGCCAGGGCGAGGAAAATACTTCAGGCGTGCCACCTCTGCCCCCGTCACTGTGGTATAAACCGCTTAGCCGGCGAAAGCGGACAGTGTCATATTGCCCGCCAGGTTCTGGTTTCAAGCTACGGACCTCACTTTGGGGAAGAAAGCCCCTTGGTCGGCAGGCATGGCTCAGGAACTATCTTTTTTGCCTATTGCAATCTCGGTTGTCTCTACTGCCAGAACTACTCCATAAGCCAACAGGGCGAAGGCAGCATAGCTAGCCGCGAAGAATTGGCTGAGATGATGCTCTCCCTGCAGAGAAAGGGATGCCACAACATAAATCTGGTAAGCCCCACCCATGTCGTACCCTACATTCTGGAGGCGCTAGAAGTCGCCGTAAGGCGCGGGCTTCACTTACCCCTGGTGTATAATAGCGGCGGCTATGACGCTAGAGAAACGCTCAAGCTACTGGACGGGATTATTGACATCTACATGCCGGATATGAAGTATTCGGACGAGGTGATTGCAGAGCAACTATCCGGGATAAAGAACTACCCCAGAGTGAATAGAGCCGCCGTCAAGGAGATGCACCGTCAGGTGGGTGACCTTAAGATAGATGAAGCGGGGGTAGCTGAGCGTGGTCTTCTGGTGCGCCATCTGGTGCTGCCTCATGGTCTAGCCGGAACCAAAGAGATAGCGAGCTTCCTCGCCCGGGAGATATCGACTAATACCTATCTCAACATCATGGCTCAGTACCACCCATGCTATCAGGCTTTCAACCTACCACAGCTAGCCCGCCCGCTGAGCCAAGCCGAGTTCGCCGAAGCCATTAACCTGGCTCACCAGCAGGGCTTGTGCCGGCTAGACAAGCATAACATCCCGCTACCAAGGCTTACTCCGAGGTGAAAGGTATAACGGAAGAGCCATGAGTGATTTAGCCGCACTTCAGGTAAAGGTATATGGTCAGGTACAGGGCGTCTTCTTCCGCGCCTTTACTCAGGAGCAGGCAACAAAACTGGGACTAACCGGCTATGTCCGTAATCTACCGGCGGAGGAAGCCGTGGAGGTCTGGGCTGAGGGAGACAGAGCTAAACTAGAAATGCTCATCAGTTTCCTCAAGTTGGGACCGCCGAGAGCCAGGGTGACTAAAGTAATCACTAATTGGTTGGAGTACACCGGGAGTTATTCCGGCTTTGGTATCAGGTACTAGGTTAAAACCCGCCTTATCCCGTAATACCGCTCGTCCTTAAGCAGGCGGGACAAAAACTCAGCCGAGGGGGGATAGGTAGCTCCACCCCGCCACTCGCCTAACCTTCTACCCAACTCAGCTAAATTAAGGGGCTTGTTACCATTAGCCAGAAAAAGACGAAATATAACCGCTAAGATAGGCAGTTCACCAGTAATAAAACCCGGGAGCTTGGAACAGCAGTCTCTGATATTCGCCACCAGCTGAGCCACTGAAATCTCATTCGTTTGTAGCTGCTCACGACACTGAGGACACAAACAACCCTGAGCCAGGGTAAGAAATGAACGACCGTTCTGCTCATACCAGTCCAGATCAATGAACCAGCGTGTGCTACCCTGTTCCATACCTAGGTTCTCCTTAACCATGAGGTGACTCCCCGCAATAGGATTTCCTAGCTCTCAAACAACACCTTGGCTACCTGAATCAAATCAATATATCCCGTCTTAAGCCCCAGTAACTCGGAAGCTTCACAATCAACCTCATAAGGATCACCAATGAACACCTTGCCATAATCCGTAGCCTCACCCCGAGTTGGGTCATCCTGCGTAATGAACTGCTGATGGGCTTCAATAATCCCCAGGTCAAAGGGCAAGGTAAAATAGAGGTCAGCAATTACCTTCTCTATCCCCAGCTGGTACAGGTCGCGCCAACCGACCCCGTACTTACTAACCGGCAGCAGGGTGAGCAGGTTCATCAGGCTAAGGCTACCCTGGCCTTTAACCACCTTCAAAGGAGACACGGTTATCAAGTAGTCGCTAGATAGAATAACGTTTGGAATCCAAAAAGTCGGCACCGCCAAGGGCTTAGCTATCGGATTATCGACCTCCACCCAGATACAATCCTTGACATCCAGGGTCAGTACTCGAGGAAAGTCATAACCCAAGCCCTGATAGATCGGTTTGATTGGCTCCCCACCGGGAGTACCTTCAAGCAGCAGAATGTCAGCATCACTGACCCCCCTGATACCCTCTATGATCGCCGCCAGCATATTTCGGCTGGTAGTTACCGGATAGGGTAGCAGACTACCGGCACAGGGCTTAATCAGGACACGCCGCGCCCGGGATACCACCGGCGGTGGTTCAAAAACAAATTCCGAGTCCTTAAAAATCAACCTTTATACCATCCCTTCAGCTATCCTTAATAATCAAGGCTCATACCTGCCCACAAACTACCTATCAACCGGGCCTGGCACTATCCCTCCAGCTATCTCAATAATCAAGGCTCATACCTGCCCACAAGCTAACATCGCCTCCGATTTTATACTATCCCCTAATTAGGCTAAATACCACCCCTATCTCTCCACCAATCTAACATCATCACCGAAACGGTCTCCCCAGCGGCCATCCGCTCCCTGTCCTCAGGGATAATCGCCAGGGCATTAGCTAAAGCCATAGAGGTGAGAATCCCCGAGCCCTGAGGGCCAGTCAGTTTGGCAAAATACTGCTCACCACGCCTTTTCACGGCCACCCGGGCGAAAATGCGCCGCCCGTCCTCATTGACCACGGAATCCTCAAGCACCGCCTTAATAAGGGGCCGGGCCAAGTCACGCCTGCCCATCATTTTCAGGATTGCCGGGCGAGCAAATAGCTCAAAGGTAATCATCGAGCTAACCGGGTTGCCCGGCAGACCGAGGTGGGGGATGCTTCTCGCCATGCCAGCCCCATTAGCCCCTTTAATCATGCCAAAGGCAAGCGGCTTCCCCGGTTTCATGCGCACTGTCCAGAAGCCAATCTCACCCTGTTTCGCCAGAACATCCTTGACCACGTCATAGTCCCCCACAGAGACACCACCACTGGTCAAGAGCATATCCGCGGTAAGCCCCCTACGCAGACTTCGGACTAGGGAGTCCTCACTATCCCGGGCTATTCCCAGTATCTGGGGAATACCACCGTAGTACTTAACCAAAGCCGCCAGACTGTAGCTATTACTGTTATATATCTTGCCGGCTGGTAAGACCTCACCAACCGCCACAAGTTCATCTCCGGTAGCCAGAATCGCCACTACCGGGCGGCAGATAACCCTAACCGTACTCCGCCCTAAGGACGCCAGAACTCCCACCTCTGAGGGTCCAATTACCACCCCCCTCCCCAGTACCTGGCTTCCCTCAGCAATGTCTTCGCCGGCGCGGCGAATGTTTAAGCCAGGCTCTATCTCCTTCAGAACCCCAATCTCAGACGAAAGAGCCGGCCCTAGCGTCTCATCGGTATCCTCGAAGCGCACTACGCTATCAGCTCCCCCGGGTACTGGTGCCCCGGTCATAATGCGAATCGCCGTCCCCGGTTCTACCTGAAAGCCAGAAATAGTCCCCGCCGCCACGGTATCAATGACACGCAGGAAACGGGGGGCTCGCTTACTAGCCCCAAGAGTATCCTCTGCCCTGATGGCATAGCCATCCATAGCCGCGTTATCCAGAGGGGGGACACTGATACTGGAAGATATGTCCTCCGCCAGAACCTGCCCAAGAGAGTCCAGAATAGGAACCTCTTCCTCATCCAGAACGGCAACATTAGCCAGAATCTTGTCTAGAGCCTCTTCCACACTTATCATGTCTCTTCCCTCAGTAAGGCCTTGGCTTTTGCCAGCTCAGATTTGGTATTGATATTGAAAAAGCTCAAGTGGCTAGGATCAAACCTGTCTATCTCCTCAGCCTCCACATACCTTACCCTGACCAAGCTAAAAAGCTCCCTAACACTCAAGACCCCCTGCTCAAGCAGACGCTCTATCGGGGCAAGGCAAGCCTTTGCGTAAACACCGTGAAGCGGTTCAACCAGTTCGCCGAGTCGCGGAATTACCAAGTCAAAACCAGCCGAAAGCTCTAGCATATAACGTAGTAAGCCCTGGTTCAAGAAAGGCATATCACAGGCCACCACTAAGCCGTAGCCTGAACTTATAAATTTCAAACCAGTATAAATACCACCCAAGGGACCCTTGCCGGGATAAAGGTCACTAACTAATCTCAACCTAGGATAGTCTCTAAGCCAGGGGTAAGGCAGCTCCTTGGTGGTCACTAGGAGAACATCGCTATCTAGAAAGCTGAGTCGGTATAGCACCCACTCCAGCAAGCTTCTCTCAGCAATAGTTTCTAACGCCTTGTTCTGCCCCAAACGCTGGCCACCGCCACCCGCCAGAACGATACAACCTATATCCAAATCGTGCTTCTCGGTTAACTAAACCCCTACTAATCTATTTTACCATAGTAGTCAATAGTTCCTAAGCTCCTATTCAGCCAGAGACAGGACGAAGTTCACCAGGGTGCGCACGGGCACCCCGGTAGCCCCCTTAACCAGGCAGGCTCGTTCCTTGTCACTAAGATAGGTGCCGGCAATATCCAGATGAACCCAGGGGGTATCACTAACAAACTCGGCTAGGAACTGGGCAGCGGTAATGGCGCCGCCATAGCGACCACCACTATTCTTGATATCAGCGACGTCACTCTTGTTCTGCTCTTTGTACTGCTCATACAGCGGCATCTGCCAGCTAAGCTCACCGGCTTCAGCCGCAGCAGCGAGCAGCCGGTCAACAAGCTCCTGACGGTTACCAAAAACGCCGCTACAAACGTCACCTAAGGCGATCCGGCAGGCTCCGGTTAGCGTGGCAACATCAACGATACGTTTTGCCCCTAGCTTGCACACGTAGCCCAGAGCATCGGCCAGGACAAGACGTCCCTCAGCGTCGGTGGAGACAATTTCAATGGTCTTACCGTCCAGGGCAGTGAGAATGTCCCCTGGCTTGAGAGCCCCGCCGCCGGGCAGGTTTTCCGTGGCCGGAATTGCGGCGACCACATTAAGTCTAGGCCTAAACTGGGCCAGAGCTCCCATGGCAGCGATCACCGCCGCCCCCCCCGCCATATCCCCCTTCATCTCAGCCATCTTCTCCGCAGATTTGATGGAAATACCGCCGGAATCAAAGGTTATCCCCTTACCCACCAAGGCCAGGTCAGCTTCAGCGGAATCACCACCCTGGTAACGGAGCATAATCAACTTAGGCGGCTCTCTACTTCCCTGAGCCACCCCGAGTAGTGCCCCCATGCCCAGCTCCTGCATCTCGGCTCGCTCCAGAACCTGGCACTCAAGCCCGTGACGCTCCGCTAGTTTTCTTGCCTCCTCAGCCATGATGGTGGGAGTCATATAGTTAGCCGGCTCATTGACCAGGTCACGAGCTAGATTAGTGGCTTCCGCTAATACCCAGCCCCGGCTGGAGCCGAGTTCTAGTGCCTCCCGCTCGGCCTGACTAGTGCCCACGATAGCGAGCTCACTAATCTCGCCATGCTCGGCCGCCTTGGTTATGTGCCTGCGGAAGGTATAAAGAACGATCAGGGCACCCTCGGTTACCGCCTGGGCCGCCGCTTCCAAGCTTATCCCAGCTTTCCCGGCACTCTGAGCGACAGTCACGATTTTTTCAGTACCCTTCTGCCGGAGTAAGCGACAGGTCTCAGCCACGGCGCCACAAAGCTTATCCCGGGACAAATCCTCTCGCTTTCCCAGTCCGGTAACGACCACCCGACTCGCCGGGAGCCTACCCAGGCTATGAATGACGCTGACTTCATTGAGCTTACCCTTAATCTCACCCTGGCTGATAAGCTCAGAGATAGCACCACCTAGAGCTTTATCTAAGGTAGCGATATCACCGTCGAGCTTTTCCCTGCCCTCAAAGAAGCTCACCAGTATCGCATCACCCTTAAGTTCAGCGATATTGCCAACAACAACCTTAATCTCCACCTTAACCTCCTTTCACCGATTAATCTCCCTCACAATCTTGTCTATCACCGGGGTAATATCCCGGGAAGTATCCACCGCATAGTGACGGCGGTGGATTCTCTGGGCTTGCGGCTTCATCCGCTGATAAACCTTCCAGTCGGCATCTGAATTACCCTCCGAACCCGCCGCCCTTTCCTTGAGGCGCTGGTAGACTAACTCCGGGGGAGCTTCAACTCGCACCAACACCAGCTTGATGCCCAAACGCTCGGCAATACGGTAAAGGTATTCACGGTTATGCTCGGAGAGATTGGTAGCATCAAAGATAAGGGGAATGCCCTTCTCAAGGAGCCTCTCCATAAGGAGGTGACAGGCTCGGAAGAGGCGTACGCTCTCCGCAGCGCTATAATCTGGTGACGGAAAAAGAGCCTTACGCAAGCCGTCACTCTCCAGGATAATAGCCGGGAGGCGCTGGGCTAACTGACGACAAAAATGTGACTTCCCGGTTCCGGGTAAGCCAATGACCACAATCAAGAAGGGCTTTGCCACCGGTTCCGGGAGCTCGCCCAGGTTCGCAACCAGTTGCTTTACATCGGAAGCAGTTTCTTCCACACCCTCATTATAGAGTTTCTATCCTTACTTCGCTAGGGGTGATAACCTCTTTTGGGCTTCCATTTTAGCCGGGGCTACGAAATCTCTAATCGCCACTATAAAAGGCGACACCGACCAGTCCCGGGCCGATGTGAGCCCCCATTACCGGGGTAAACTCGGTAATAAATAGCTCACTACATTGAAATCGGGAGGAAATTTCATCCCTCAGTACGCGAGCATTATCCAGAGCATCGGCATGCATCACAGCAACGTGCAGCGGTTGCTCTTCTATGGCTCTCCGCTTCATTATGCTCAGCATGCGCTTTATGGCCCCGGACGTGGTTTGAGCCTTGGCTAACGGCCGGGCATCGTCATCATTAATGGTCAGAACGGGCTTAATCCTAAACAGCGAGCTAGCCATAGCCGCTAGCTTAGGCACATGGCCCCCTCTAACCAGGTAACGAAGGTTATCCACCATAGCGATTAACTGCACGCGCTCCGCCACACTCTTGGCCTTGACCATCACCTTATGCAGGCTCTGCCCCAAAGCTGCGGCCCTAGCTGCCGCCAGAACCACCAACCCTTGAGCCGCCGCCGCGGTACCACAATCAAGAACCTCAATCACCACTCCCGGAAGCGACTCCTTAGCCAGTCCCACAGCTACCCGCGCCGAGCTGAATTGCCCGCTAAACTTGGTGGAGATGGTGATACAGAGAATACCGGGAGCCCTCCGACTGGCTTCACGGTAAGCTTCAAGATGAGCCCCGGCCGATGAGTGAGCAGTCGTGGGGAGCTCATCTACCTCCCGGAGGCGAGCGTAAAACTCCGCCGGGCTGATATCTATGCCATCCTGATAGGTATTATCACCAAAAATAACATTGAGTGGCACCACCCCAATACCATACTTCTCCGCTAGCTCGGCGGGAATACAGGCACTACTATCAGTAACAATAGCTACCTTCTGAACCACCAAAGCTACTGCCTCCGCTTAAACAATGAGGAGTACCCCTGCCTTAAGTCATTTTCTGGCTGATGTATAAAGTATCTCATAATAACATCTGAGGCCACTTTATACAATATGCCCCAGCCTATCCCTACTTGATGGACGATACCCTCTTGGTATACAATAATACTAGAGAGCAAGCCCTAGTGATTTCATATCCCCGCTTACTCGCAGGTACCGGCATGCGGCAGTCCAAATACTAAATCGTGTATAAACTTGCCGCATGGACATATTCTAGAGGTGAAAAGGGTATGACGCCAGTAACTCCACTTAAGGAAGTAGTTGAAATTATAAATGAGGAAGGTGGCGAAATCCTCAAGCTGTGCTACCAGTGCGGCACCTGCACCGCGGTGTGCCCCTGGAATAAGGTGCGGAACTTTATCGTACGCCGCATCATGCACCAGGGTCAACTGGGCTTAATTGACTTTGAGGATGAGGATGTTTGGCTGTGTGCCACCTGCAATAACTGTGTTAAACGCTGCCCCCGCGGTGTGGAAATAATCGACGTGATGCGGGCTCTGCGCCGGGCAGTTACCGAACTGGGTATCGCCAAGGTTCCCGACTCACTCAGAATCACCATCAAGAATATCTCCGGAGTGGGTAATCCGCTCGGTGAACCCGAGGACAAGCGCGCTAGCTGGGCACAGGACCTCGATGTTAAACTACACACCGAGGGAACGGAGATACTATACTTCCCCTGCTGCATCCCGGAATATGATCCCTCTGTCCAGCGGGTCGCCCGAGCCACCGCCAATATCCTTAAAAAAGCCGGGGTGGATTTCGGCATCCTGGGTAACCAGGCCAGTTGCTGCGGTGAGAGCGTGCGTAAATCCGGCAACGAGAGCGTCTTTCAGCGCCTAGCCCATAATAATATCAGCGCCCTCAAAGAAGCCGGGGTTAAGAAGATAATCGTCTCGTCTCCCCACTGTTATCACGCTCTAACCGCGGAATACCCCAAGCTCGGCGGTAGTTTTGAGGTAGAACACGTCTCTCAATACTTGTTAGGCCTGATTAAACAGAATAGGTTAGTCTTCACGGGAAGCGTAAACAAGAAGGTCGCCTATCACGACCCCTGCTACCTGGGACGTCACCACGACATCTACGATGAGCCTCGGGAGGTCTTAAGGAGCATCCCGGGTCTTGAGCTGGTGGAACTATCTGACCATCGGGAAGGCAGTCTCTGCTGCGGGGGTGGCGGCGGCCGAATCTGGATGGAAACCAAGAGCGGCGAGAGATTCTCTGATTTGAGACTTAATCAGGCTCTTGAAATCGGAGCCAACGTTTTAGCCGTAGCCTGTCCCTACTGCACGCTCAACTTCGAAGACAGTGTGCTCACCCAAGACAAGAGTGACGAGATCGAAGTTAGGGACATTGCGGAACTGGTTGAGATGGCACTTTAAGCAGACCTCGCCGTGAGTTTAATGAAGTTAGCTAGTTAAGGAGACAACATGGGGAGTGAGCCCATAATTGGGGTATATATTTGCCACTGTGGCAGCAACATTGCCGGCACCGTTGACGTTCAGGCACTTACTGATTTTGCCCAGACTTTAGACGCAGTGGTGCTGACGCGTAACTACGTCTTCATGTGCTCTGACCCGGGCCAAGAGTTTATTCGGAGCGATATCCAGGAGTTTGGGCTTAATCGCGTGGTGGTGGCCGCCTGCTCGCCCACCATGCATGAAGCCACCTTCCGCCACGTCCTTGAGGAAGCCGGGATAAACCCATATCTCATTGAGATCGCCAATATCCGCGAGCACTGCTCCTGGGTAACCGAGGACAAGGATTTAGCTACCGAGAAAGCCAAGGCGCTACTCAGTGCCGCGGTGAGGCGGGTCTACTATCACCAGCCCCTAGAAACCAGAAAGGTGCCCATTAACCCCGCCACCCTAGTAGTCGGGGGCGGTATTGCTGGTATTCAAGCCGCTCTAGAGGTTGCCGATTCGGGGCACCAGGTCTATCTGGTGGAGAAAAGCCCCAGCATTGGCGGGCACATGATTCAGCTGGATAAGACCTTTCCTACCCTGGACTGCTCATCCTGCATCCTGACCCCGAAGATGACCCAGGTAGGCTCTCACCCCTTTATTGAGCTACTGAGCTATAGCCAGGTCGAGGAGGTCTCCGGCTATATCGGTAATTTCAAGGTCAAAATCAGGAAAAAGGCAAGGCATGTTGACGCCGAAAAGTGCAACGGTTGCGGCTTATGCCAGGAGAAGTGCCCCATCAAGGCCGATAGTGAGTTTGATGCCGGCATGGGTAAGCGGAAGGCAATCTATACCCCGTTCGCTCAAGCGGTGCCCAATATCCCCGTCATTGACACCGAGCACTGCACCTACTTCCGTAAAGGCAAATGCCGCCTCTGCGAGCAACTCTGTGAGAGAAAGGCGATTGACTTTGAGCAGCAGGATGAAATAGTCGAAATTGAGGTAGGCTCGATAATTGTGGCCACCGGCTTTGAGGTCTTTGACCCGACGCCTATTGCCCAGTACGGCTACGGGCAGCTGGATAACGTTATCACCAGCCTTGAGTTCGAGCGACTGGTCAGTTCCTCCGGGCCCACCGGCGGCGATATCGTGCTTAAAGACGGCACCGCCCCCCAGAGCGTGGCCATCGTCCACTGCGTGGGCAGCCGGGACAAGAACTACCACGAGTACTGCTCCCGGGTCTGCTGCATGTACGCCCTGAAGTATGCCCACCTGATAAAGGAAAAACTAAACGCCGAGGTATACGACTACTATATCGATATGCGCTGCTTTGGTAAGGGGTATGAGGAGTTCTACCAGCGCCTCTGTGATGAAGGGGTCAGCTTTATTCGGGGCAAGGTGGGCGAGGTTACCGACCAGACGATAAGCGATGAGGAAAAGGGGAAACTGGTGGTGGTCGCCGAGGATACTCTGCTCGGGGTGGTAACCAGGGTGCCGGTGGATATGGTTATCCTCTGTGTGGCCCTTGAGCCCCAACCAGACGTAGAGACGGTAGGCCGGTTATTCAACATCAGCCGCAGCGCCGACGGCTTCTTCCTAGAAAAGCACCCCAAACTGGACCCGGTAGCCACCACCACCGACGGTGTCTTTGTCGTCGGCTGCTCTCAGGGGCCAAAGGATATCCCCGATACCGTCGCCCAAGCTTCCGCCGCCGCCGCCAGGGCGCTGGCGCTAATCAGCCGGGGGGAGGTCGAGATTGAGGCGGCGACCGCAGTTATTAACGAAAGAATCTGCTCCGGATGCCAGCTCTGCCTCGCGATATGCCCCTACAAGGCCATTAGCTTTGATGAGGAGAAAGAGGTCTGCCGGGTCAATGAGGCTCTCTGTAAAGGCTGCGGGGCTTGTGTTAGCGGCTGCCCGAGTGATGCCATAAGCTTAAGCCACTTCACCAATGAGCAGATCGTAGCCCAGATGGAGGGGATGCTGGTCTAATACTCGCTGGAGATGAAATTATTTATCTCGGCGTAGCTAAAGACCGGGCCGTCGCGACAGACATAGATATTGCCGATATTACACCGACCGCACTTGCCGATACCG
>Ga0209427_10004082_pt1 | contig 16967 bp, 15 predicted proteins | sample DeeMarSWOR136_30_FD_187465 | JGI IMG/M metagenome (GOLD analysis project Ga0209427, IMG submission 187465) | Marine sediment microbial communities from White Oak River estuary, North Carolina - WOR-1-36_30 (SPAdes) (version 2) | ecosystem: Environmental > Aquatic > Marine > Intertidal zone >...
TGTTGTCGGTGGCGCTGTGGTAACTGCCACTGATGAACTAAGCCAGAAGATGCAATTTCTACTCGATGCCATGGGGACCTGTGCTGCCCCCTTCGACTGCTGGCTGGTGCTTCGCGGGATTGAGACTCTCCCTGTGAGGATGAAGCAGCATGAGGAAAATGCCTTTGCCGTGGCAAACTATCTTAAGGGACATTCCAGAGTAAAGAGGGTGCTCTATCCCGGGCTCGAGTCCCATAAAGGACACGAAATCGCCAGGAGACAGATGAAAGGATTCGGTGGGGTGGTGTCCTTTGAACCGGAAGGTGGTATTGAGGGTGTCAATGCATTTCTAAGAAGGCTCAAGGTCTTCTCTCTGGCGGGATCGCTGGGTGATGTCGCTTCTCTTGCTGAGCATCCTGCTACCATGAGTCACGACTCGATGCCTAAGGAATATAGACGGAAGGTGGGGATAACCGATGAACTTATCAGGTTAGCAGTTGGCCTGGAGAATGTTGACGATTTGATTGAGGACCTGGAGCAGGCGCTCATCGTCTAAACCCTACCTAATTGGGATTACCAGATCATAGGGAACATCGGTTATGCTGACTGCCTTTCCATCGTTGTTCATATAAAAGGTGTCTTCAATGCGTACGGCAAGTTCCCGGTTTGTATCAACGAGGCTAGGCTCTATGGCAAAGACATTCCCTTTTGACAATATATCTTTTGCTCCCATTCCCATATATGGCGGTTCATGTACAGCAAGACCTACCCCATGCCCTAATGCGTGGATATAGCCGTCTATTGTGTTGGGATTATCCTTAACGACTGGATAGCCCCTTTCGCGAAAGTAATCACACGCAAGTTCTTGAAGATTACCTGAAGATATCCCGGGAGCAGCTTTGTCTACAACAAAATCAAAACAGCCGCGAACATCTTCATAGAGTTTGAGAAGGTAATCAGAAGCATGTCCGAAGCACCACGTACGTGTTGCATCATGATAGTAACCTTTGGGTTCTCTCGGGAACAAATCGAATATAATTGGTATTCCCAACGATATCGGTGTATCTGGTTCCCCTGTGCTGTGACCTACAGTACCCTGTTTACCGGGAGCAAAAATCATACCTTCAGTATCCTCGAGATCTTGCTCAAAAAGCTTAGAGCGAGTGAATCTTTTGACATCAGCTACGGTCAAAGGTGAATGGTCGGTCTTTACGAAATGATTCTCGCTAATCTTATGAGATCGTACATAATCACGAGTTTCGATCATTACCCGGGAGGTTTTCTGGCCAATTTCGATTATCTTTGCCAGTTCTTCGTTACTCTTTGTCGCCCTCAGGCGGTCAACTAAAGTAGGCGTTTCATCATCCACGATCTCTAGGTCCGGGTACCTTTTATTCAGTTCATTTCTAAGTAAACAGCTAAACGAAAACTCCATCCGACCATATAGAGCAACCCGCTTAATACCCTTTTTCAGAAATTCAAGACCCTGAAGATATGTCTCCAATATAGCCTTTTCATAACTGCCGGTTTCAGAAAACACCCGGTTATATAAAGCACGATCGAAAATGTGAGTTACAAAATCTGGATTTTTGACGCCCTCTCTTTCTAGAGACCATAACCATATATTCGCTTTCTCACCTGGCGTCTTTGTGAACATTGCATCCTGAATGTCAGAACCAGCTGTCAGGTAATTAAATGCCGGGTCTGATGCTGATCCAAAAGCAACAATAGCATCCAGATGGTAGTCTTGCATTAGCTTGTCGAGGCTGCTTCTCAATTTACATTATCTCCTTAGGATTCAAATGTACTATTCTACCACCTTATTTGCGTTTTGGCTCTACAGGTTTTATTGAGCAATTGACCGTACTTGAAATTGGCCTACTGCTTGTACGAGGGAAAACACCTCGATTGTCGGCTTGGTCAATTGATGTGAGCAAGCAAGCGTTGGTTCTTTTGACGAACACACGATAATTACAGGTTTGTTATCTAACGCTGGGATGTCTGTTCAGACGCGCGTGCAAATGTATAGAATAACCATTTTGGACAATTCGAGCTATTCAATCTGATGCAATTATGCCACCTGCTAGTCCAATGAAGTCTGAGGATAGCTTGAGATTCTATCGGGGAATCAATCAACTTCCGGGACGGGATTTGACTTTCGCCACAGGCATAACAAAACGTCACAGTTTGTAACTAACTAGCGAGCTTCCAACCTTCTTTTGCGGCTTTGACCTCTCGCCCTGTTTCTTGCATTCCTACGTCTTTTTCTATAGAGTTCGTATGTGCCGAAGTTAGAAGGAGTGCGGCCCTATATAGGTGATTGATCAGGCAAAATCAATTAATAAGGAGGCGCCAATATGGCAACTGTTTTTGCTGTATACAATCTGAAAAAGGACCAAAAATCTGAAGAGTACGACAACTATCTGACGAAAACGAAAATCCCGGGGATCAGGGGGGCACCTTGGTGCACAGACTTTAAGACCTGGAAGGTCGACAAGGTTCTTGGCCCCGCCGTTTCTGAACCAGAGGGGACATTGCCTACGCAACCTCCCTACCTTTATATTGCCAAGATTGAAGTATCTGATTTAGATGCGATGGTGGGTTTTCTGGGAACTGATGCAGGCAAGGAATTTGTCAGGTCCTGGAGCGTGTATATCGACCCAACAGCGATTTTCACTCTTGGGCACGAAGTTTAGCAGTATATTCAGCAGTTTTATCAAAAAAGGGCCGCACTGGAAGCCTCTTCTGAGAAGGTGTTTGCACGCCTAGAGAGGCTAGAGGTCATGACAGAGTGGGAGCCGCCAACGGCGAGGCCACGAGAAGCCATACTGTTACATAGCGTTCCCGCCTAACTGGACAAGCAGAAGCTCTGAGCGTTCCGCGAGCATAATGTCTGATTTGTAGCAGGCCTGATCGGCTTCGTATCCTGGTAGCATACCTGCAGATGAGGCTAGTAAGTCAATGGCAAAGGAGGATGTCGGTACCATGGAGAATAACCTTGAAGTAAAACGTCAGTCTGGCAGACCGCGAATCTTGATAGTGGGTGGAGTGGCCGGTGGGGCATCTTGCGCAGCGCGGGCGCGCAGGATGTCAGAGAAGGCGGAGATCATCATATTTGAACGTGGCCCTTACGTCTCCTTTGCTAACTGCGGTTTGCCCTATTATGTAGGCGATGTCATAACTGATGAGAGAGACCTCCTCATTGCCACGCCGGAGCTGTTCAAAGAGAGATTCAATATCGAAGTGAGACTGCGGAGCGAAGTCCGATCAATCGATAGAGAGAAGCATGAAATCGAGGTGAGGAACGAAGAAAGCGGCGAAGTATATCGGCAAAAATATGATGCCCTGGTGCTTGCTCCCGGAGCAATGCCGGTTCGGCCTCCCATTCCTGGCATCGACCTATCCGGCATATTCAGTCTGCGAACAATACCCGATAGCCGTCAGATAAGGGAACAAATTGCCGAGAGGAAGGCAAAGCGGGCGGTTGTAGTCGGCGGGGGCTTCATTGGTCTGGAGATGACTGAGAACCTGGTCAGGCGCGGCGTCTCTGTCACCATAGTTGAGATGCTTGAACAGGTTATGCCGCCCATCGATCCCGAGATGGCGCTGCCGATACAGGAACACCTGACTGCAAACGGTGTTTCTTTTTGTCTGGGCGACGGTGTGGCTGGATTCGAGCAAGGTCCCGAGGGAAACACGATTTCGGTAATCACCAGGTCGGGAGCCAGATATGTCTGCGACATGGTCCTGCTTGCTATAGGCATCCGCCCGGAGATTACGCTTGCAAAGGAGGCTGGTCTGGAGATAGGACGACTGGGCGGCATTCGCGTCGATGACCAAATGCGCACAAGCGACGAGCGAATATGGGCAGTCGGCGATGCAGTGGAGGTAAGGGATTTCGTGAGTGGGGAGTGGAGTCTCTTCCCTCTGGCTGGCGTTGCCAACCGCCAGGGGCGAATTGCGGCAGACGTTATTCTGGGCCGTGAAGGCAGGTTTCGGGGGGTTCAGGGCACCATAGTGTGTAAAGTCTTTAATATTACCGTTGCGGCCACCGGCATGAGTGAGAAAAGTCTGGATCGCCGCAGAATCAGCGGTCAAGAACAGCACTACGAGAAGATCTATCTGCACCCGGGCCATCACGTTAATTATTACCCTGGCGCAAAGCCGATCACCATGAAGCTGATCTTTTCCACGGAAGACGGGAGAATATTGGGCGCGCAGGCCGTTGGCGAAGAAGGAGTTGAGAAACGCATAGATGTGGCTGCAATGGCTATACAACAGGGCGCGACCGTTTTTGATCTGGAGGAAGCTGAGCTATGCTATGCACCCCAGTTCGGCGCTGCTAAGGATCCGGTCAATATTGCCGGCATGATAGCTGCCAACGCTCTGCGGGGTGACGCTCCGGTGGCGCACTGGGCAGATGTGAGACCTTCACAATCATACGTTCTTGATGTCCGTGAACCTCAAGAGTTTGATCTTGGTCATGTGGAGGGAGCCACGAATATCCCGCTTCATGCGCTTCGGGACAGTATGAGCGGGCTGCCGCCTGACAGAGAAATACTGGTCTACTGCACGGTGGGTCAGAGATCGTATTATGCATCGCGTGCTCTGCGCCTCAACGGGTTCCCGGCCAGAAACATCTCTGGAGGAATGAAGTCTTACCATGCTGAAAGCGGTGAACCAGTTTCAGGAAAACCTGAAGACACATTGCCACCCGGGTAGAATCTGCCTTTACCTTCCCTCAATAGAAGTCCGCTCTCCGGTGCTGCGTTTACCGTTGTGTGAGGAGTTGCATTGGCTAAGCAGGATAGAACGCTCTTTTGTTCATGGGAACAGTAGAATAAGGTATGCTCGGTCGCAGTTCGGGATTATGTCCCAAGCTGATATAGCAGCTATAGACGACAATTTGCGTGTCGCGCTAAGTCTACTATAAAGGATATTCTGGGGGTGTAATACCTGGACTCGCAGCAGGCCTGATTGGTATGGTGTCCCCGGAGTTCGCCAGGTCGGAAAACCGCGCCTGTTCTTCCGCAGGCGCTGCTTCAGGCACTCCACCTATTCGATTTCAAAGGTTATGTTCTTTAGCTTGTGGTAATAGTTGCCCTTGTGGGCTGTAAAACAGAGCACCGAATAGTCCAGGTCTTCCACACCAAGCGGATAGTATCTTTCATCCCCGTCATTCCAGAGCATCCGCCTTGATTCCAGGTCCTGGAGAATCTGTATGGTTCCAGTTAACATCAATCCTTTGAAGTCTCTGTCATCGACATAGTAAACACAGGCCCGGTTATCCTTTTTCAACTGTTGCACCCTTCTGGAAGAGGTATTGGTACTGAACCATATCTTGTTGATGCCGTCATGTTTGGCATTCATCATGGCTTTGATATTGGGGAACCCGTCTTGTCCGTTCGTACCGAGCAGGCAAATGCTTGATCTCTCGATAAGTTGCAGTCCCTCTGCCATAGCTTCCTGTTTGTCCATACTAGACTCCCCCTGTCTTTAACATTTCTTGTTTTGTAACAAGCGGTATCCTCACCGCTGGATCGATATAGATTTCGTTATTTTGACTTCGCATAAAAACGACGGACTTTTGCCCGATTCCCACAATCGCTCATGTCACACCAGCGCCGGCTTCGGTTGCGACTTGAATCCCAGAATAGCCAGCCACATCTTGCATCGGCGCATTGTCCTACTCGCTTTATCGCTTCTGATGTCATCAGGTCCACCGCTGATCTGACAACCGGCCAGATAACGGAATCCAATCTATCCGGATGGGAATCCGAATCCCACCTTAATCCCCCTTCGTATGGAGCCAACCTCGAATGAGATAGCGTGCTTACTAATGCTTTGTTGAATCCCTTGAGGTCAGTAGTCTTGATTGGATGTCCGTGGACTGTATCGGAGAAGATGTGATAAATGTCTTCTCTGATTTCTCTGGCCTTCTCCAGTACTGCTTGTGCTTCAATCGGTTTTTCTTCGCTTTTTCTTAATAACGCATCCTTAGCATCACCCGAGACTATACCTCTATCTGCCGACCATTCAATCAAATCGGCGTACTTGTTTAAGGATTCTTCGGGACTCTCACTGGCATGCCAACCTACCGTATTGGCAAAGTCCAGGCACAACCAGCCTGTCCTGGTACGATATTCCGTATCCATTTTCTATTCCCTCCGAATTTTTTTTATTTTCTAACCACCTATTGCCTCTTGACAGGTTATTTTGCCTGTGTTATACTAACCATCATAGGGATTATAGCAGGTTTATACAATCAAGTCAATACCCTGTGAGGAGGCTTTAGATGACACAAAAGAACGAAGTACTAACACGGGAAGACAATCGGATTCCGCTCATTTCTACAGAACGAACAGCAACGCAGGAAGGTTATCCAACCATCACGGAAAGGGAGATACCGGTGAACACGACCGAACAAAGCTGGATATTCGAAGTGGGGGAGGAACATCGTGTTGGCAGGACAACTACCAGGTTACTGCATAGCGTCGTGAAAATCATAAACTGGCTGAGTCACCTCGGGAGTGGAAAAATCGATGATAGTTGCTTGGAAGCGAGACACAACATCCATCACAACGTCAGAGCAAAGGGTATCGGACTCTAGCAGCGAATACCGCATGTAACTGAAAATAGCTCCACACATATTGACGCCGCCGCTTGATCTGTTGTCCTTCATAAGACTCTAACATCCTAGCCGAGTTAACAAAAAAACCATATTGCTGTTGCCTGATATTTGCGCCTGCTTAGAAAAGCAGAATCTCTTGGTATTCAGGGGAAATAATACGTGGTTTGTAGCGGGTCTCATTGATATGGCGTCTTTGGAATTCAATTGGTGCCTCTAAACACTACGTTAGAAGACCAAATCAAACCCGTCTGTTCCATTGCGCAAAGGCCAGTTTTGTCATATCGGTATAGAACTATATCGACTCTGCCGAACAGTAACTGTCCTTCTAGTTAATTTCCTTATTAGTTATCGTACCCATCTGCTTCGATGATAGTATCAATGATTATCAGAGCTACCTCATCTGGGTTAGAGGCGTCACATGCTATAATTGGATTCCTGTAACTCAATACGTTCTTCATCAATAGCAAATTATATAAATCAGGTCTATCATGCCTATCCAACAAGTTCCACAATCTCCCAGGGCTGAACCGCGATTCTTCGACCGGTATATTGTGGTTGGGTCGGCCTTCCTCATCATGGCAGTCACTTTCGGCGCTTATTACTCGTTTGGCATCTTCTTTAAATCATTGTTAACCGAATTTCACTGGACAAGAGCAATAACCTCGGGCGGTCTCTCACTTTCCTGGATTATGCAAGGTTTACTCGGTATAGCCATGGGGAGATTAACCGATAGGTTTGGCCCCCGATTGGTCTTGACAATTTGCGGATTCCTCATAGGTCTGGGTTATTTACTCATGTCACAGATTAGTACTCTCTGGCAGCTATATTTGTTCTACGGTGTGATAATAGGTATTGGTATGGGAGGTTCCTGGGTCCCCATAATGTCAACCATAGCCAGGTGGTTCGTAAGGAGGCGGAACTTGATGACCGGGATTGTCCTGACCGGGGTAGGTGTCGGTACGTTAATTGCGGCACCAGTAGCTAGTCGGCTAATCTCTGCTTATGGCTGGCATGTGTCTTACATGATAGTGGGCGGCACAGTCTTGGTGGTTGTTATATCAGTTGCCCAGCTTTTGAGGCGCGACCCAACCCAGGCAAAACAAAGGCTCTATGGTGAAAGTGAAGGGGAAAAACAAGAGTCCGTATTGGAAACTCATCCACTTTCTCTCAGGGAGGCGGTTCGTACCCGACAGTTCTGGCTGACCTCTAGCATGTTTTTCTGTTTTGGATTTTGTGTGTATACCATAATGACACACCTTTATCTTCACGCAACTGAGTTAGGCATCTCACTTACTAGCGCTGCCAACATTTTAGCTACAATTGGCGGGCTAAGTATCGTTGGCAGGATTGTGCTTGGCAGCGCTGCTGATAGATTTGGTAATAGACAGATCTTTATCATAGGCTTTATTCTGATGACAGCAGCTTTATTCTGGCTGGTGCCAGCCAGAGAGCTCTGGGGACTATACCTGTTCGTTGCTGTCTTTGGCTTTGCTTTTGGCGGGTGTGCTACTTCAGAGTCACCTTTAGTGGCAGGACTATTTGGGTTGAGTTCACATGGTTTGATTCTCGGAGTTATTAATCTTCTTGGCTTTACATTTGGAGCAGCCGTCGGTCCACTCATTGCTGGCCATATATTTGATATAACCAATAGTTACCAACTGGCTTTCATAGTCTGTGGTGCCATGAGCGTTGTCGGTCTTATATTAACTGCACTCTTATCACCAATTGAAAAGAGTTGAGCGTATAGGAGTGGAATAGCTAAGTCTTTTTATTAAGAGTCCCCTCGGCGAAGACTCTCTAATTTCATGGACCACCAAGATGCCTGATGTGCGGCTACCTAAAAAATGAGAGTCTCTGGGTATACTGGGGAAATAATACCTGATTTGTAGCAGGCCTGCTCCTTGGCGTTGTGAAGAATGGCATCCCGGGGTTCCCACCCTGGCCGGCGTGTAATCACGAGCCTGCACTTTTCGGGGGCAGCAATCTCCGCGGATGGTCGATCGACTAGGGATATTTGTCCAGCCCCAGGGCTCTGCCAGTTGGCGGAGGATGTTGTACGCCGGGAGTTCAAGTTGCTCGTGCCACTGCGCGCCGCGATTCCGGCGCACCTGCTTTCTTCCGCATTCCGAACAAGAATCTCAACACTCCGATACGGCTCACCAGCAGTTCATACAGGCCCACAATCACCGCAAAGGATGTCACCGCTGTGATGCCGTACTTGAGCGGAATCGCCAGCCCGGTCTGCACCACAAAGTAGGCAATTATGACAATAACCGTCTGGTGCAGGATATAGAAGGGCAGCACCATTTCGTTGACATGCTTCAAAAAGCGGTTGGTGAAGTTAAGAAAGCGCCCGCAGAGCCATAACAGTCCTACTACCCAGCCCCAGGTGGCAAGCAGTCGTATGTCTATGTCCTCGTAGAACGCCGGACGGACGTAGAACTTCAGGATCAGGTGTACGGCCGAAAACACCACGGCTGCCAACAGAAACCAGCCTCCCTGCTTTCGGATCGCCTCCTGTAGGCCCGTGCTGGCAAAAAGCACGTAACCAAGTATGAAGAACGTCGCATAGGACAGGATATCCCAGCTTCCCATTTGTTCGGTCCATCCGAGTCCGATCGCCATGCTGAGTAGAGCCATGATGGCTACCGGCACCCATAGAAGCGGCAGTACCCAGGGTTTTCCCAGTTTTGCGGCAATGGATTGTGCCGGACTAACCCCTGTCCTGGCCCGCGACAGGAAGAGCGGCAGCAGAACCACAGAGAAGACCGACAACAGCATGAGATACCAGAGATGTAAGCCCATCCAGGCGAAGTTGCCGCCGAAAGCATACAGGCCATCAAAATAGTGTGGGATGAACTGGACGAAATTGCCGTTGAACTGCCCGTGTGAAAGGCGCTCCAGATAGACCTGAGGCGGAGCCATCAGAAATATGCCGGTAAGGAGCCAGGGAATCATGATGCGAAAGAAGCGCTCCTTTAGGAAAGTGCCTGCGTTGCGGGATTTCAATGAGTAGTAGACCGAAGCCCCCGACAGGATGAAAAACAGGGGCATCATCCACATGTTCATGAACTCGATAAACTGCGTTGCCCCAAAGGCTGTCTGGGCATTCTTGATGTGCCAATCACCGTAATCATACACTCTGGCATTGTGGAATAGAAAGATGCCGATGGTTGCGATTATTCTCAACCAATCGATGTAATATTGCCTGCCGGTGGTAGCCTTCACTAACGGTCAGCCGCCGACATTATATCTCAGATTTTCGTCTTCGTGAACCATTTCCTTATGGTATGCGTTGGTGACCGGACGATGCGGGTGCTATATCCTGTCCAAGAAATGTCTATAAACACTCGATTGTTGAAGAAAGGTGAAGGATGGTGTCCCTGCAATTCCTCTCAGCCCCACCCTTGTGCTGGCCAAGTCAAACGCCATCCTCAAGTCGAAACGCTCCCGGTAACCAGAGATAGCCGCACTGAGGTAACGAAGAGAATCCTGAACTGACTAGTAGAAGAACCGATCTGGGCCTCCGGAGCCCTGCTGCTGAACAACACGCTGCGTTGTTGGATGACTCTGCACTATTCTGTTTGTGGTGTGACACGTGATTGCATCTTGTAGTAGTATAACTACTGGATTCTGTATCGATTGACTACTGACAGTGGTTTGCAGACTAGGGAAAGGAGAACACGATGCCGATAACGAGGAAGGAATTTGACGATAGTATAGACACATTATCCGCCAAAGTGCTCAGATTCCTGGAGGCAAATCCGAATCAAGCATTTGACATCGAGGAACTGGCAGAGGCTGTGGGCGGCAGACAGTTGGAGGTTTGGGCCATACTTGATGCCCTGAAACAGCGAGAGCAGGTATCCGGTAAGTGCGTTAAAGGGACGGGCTACTATTGTATTGCTAAGTAGACAACATGTCTTTCAACATCCTCGGAGGCACGGGCTGATCCGCATAGTGGCTCGTCGATTATTGTTTCTTCCGATCGTAATGCAATGAGGTTTTGCCATGACCGATAAGTTGAGCAAGTCCAACTATCGTTGAGGGAATACAAGACTTCTCATCCTGGCGCGCGCGATTCTTGACCTGAAGATTCTCATCAGAAGCATAGTATAGTCAGTTTGCCGATTCTATTAGTTTGAGACCCTCAGTGAGGAATGGTAGAATAATTCGCTAGACTGGTTCTTTGATTTGGAGAGTAATGGTTGAGAATGCCGCGGCATGAGGAATTGTTGAGAGAGATAGTGAGCACCCAATACTTCGCCGTGCTCAACACGATTGGTCAGGGCCTGCCTCATAGTAATCTGGTGTCTTTCGCCGCAACCGAGGATTTAAAATCACTCGTCTTTGTTACTGGCCGAAATACGCGAAAATATAGAAACGTACAAGACAATCATAATATTTCACTGCTAATTGACAATAGGACTAACAGGCCTTCCGATACTTCCCAAGCCATTGCCATAGCAGCGATCGGCATCGCCCGCGAAGAAATAGACAATAGGAGCCTGCTTCGAGATATCTTCCTTGCCAGACATCCTCAACTGAGACACTTTGTGGAGGCCCCCGATAGCGCCATTATGCTAGTGACCATACGTAAATACATCGTGGCAGCCTTCGATAAGACACAGACTGTGCCCATATCGTAGTAGGTCCTGCTTGTATTCAAGCATCGTGCCCCGGTCCCCTATTTTGTTCAATCCCCCGCGTGATCGAACGCGAGGGATATCTAGACGCCCTTCTTTTATTGGGCAGGCTTGTTAAGCCACCACACCCCGATGTTCAGATACGAAGCAATAGTGACCCAGACAAGGTAGGGAATGAGAAGTGATCCGGCCAGGGGTGAAACCCTGAAAGAGGCAACAGTCGTCGCCAGGATAAGAAACCACAGCACAACAATCGTTATCATCCCACCCCTTATAGACTTCATTCCGAAAAAGACAAACGACCAGAGAGCGTTCAGCGCCAGTTGGATCCAAAACAGGGTAAAGGCGATTCTTGCTACATCGCTAGCTAATCCGCTCCGCCAGACGAGAAAGACAGATACCCCCATGAGAACATAGAGCGTAGTCCAGACAGGCCCGAACGCACGGTTGGGTGGAGTCTTGGGTGGCTTCTTCAGCGTAGCATACCATGTGGGTATCGCCTTAAAGGTAGAGACACTGCCGATACCACCGGCGGCGAAGCTGGCAGCAATGCTGATAATAAGTTTGATGACGTCATTCAAGGCCGTTACTATGCACTGACACTTCCCATTTCAATGCAAAATGAGGCATCCCCACGCTTATTGAACCTACTGCCGATAGTATATATGTGGCATCTGCTTGTCAAGCTGTTTCCTGGTGCAGTGCCGACAGCCTCGCCTAGATGAGTGATTGTGCAATTCGGCAAATTGCACAGATGCCAGAAAAGTGCAATCTCGTTTGCAGGACTAGGTTCTTTCCAGCGCAGGCCTGACTGGCACGGGGTCCCTAGAATTCAGGAGTAACAAAACTCTACATTGTGTGATGGAGTAACAAAACAAGCTGACTGTGATTTCACTCTCTTGGGTCCACTTTTCGTGCGGCTTCTTGAATACTATCCCCGTACCCTCTTGCTGAGGATTTTCCATTCATGTGCCATACGGAATCCCAGGTTTGTCGTGAGTCGCACGGCCGGCTGATTCCCCTCCCAAGTGTATAGGCAGACTGTGCGCATACCTCGCTCGCGAAGGAAATCCATCGCCCGGGCGGTGAGAGCCTGGCTCAGGCCTTTCCCTCGGTAGCCCGGGAGGGTAGCCGCAGGGCCAAGATAACCCCGATTCGCGTGGAAGTACTCGTTGTACTCCCGGTCTGAGCGGGCTACGACACTAGCCACAAGTTGCCCGTCACATCGGACAACTTGGACCCAATCCGTGCTGAAATCCGGGTCCTGTGCTTGCCACTGGGCCAGAATCCCGGGCCGGAGTCGCTCTCCGGCGTAGGCGGTGTTTGCCAGTTGTATGAGTGCCTCCTCCTCATCCTTGTTTAGACTGCCAATGGTGCAGCCTGCCGGCAGACGCCGCCGGCGTCGCCGACGGTCAAGGTCGGCGGTCATCTGGTAGAGGCTGCTGTCAGAGCGATACCCCCTCTCCAGAAAAAAAGCAAGCCGCTCATGGTCGAATGTTTCCACCAATGTGCTCAACTCGTCGGTTTGGTTCCGCGGTTCGAGAGCAGAGAGCAGCAGGTCCCCAACCTCCCACTGTCCCGGGCCAGGCCGGAGATGCAGTGTGACGGTCTCACCATACCACTGTCGGCCCAGGTACGCGAACCCGGTGATGCGGTCCCGGTCGTCGGTGGCCAGCAGGACTGAGCTCGCTCCTTTCAACTCTGCCCGGAGGCTCTCCTCACCATATGGGATGAATTCGTGTGATCCCGCCTCAGCTTCATTCAAAAGGCTCAGCACCTTCGGTAGAACCTTCTTGCGATACGGTTGAAGTCTCATGTTTTCGTGCTGTCCTCCTTCGGTTCTATCTGCAAGCCCGTTCCACGGACGGGCCATACCGGATGTCAGGGAATCTTCTGCGGGGATCTCTGAGAAATATCAGGGTATCCCGTAGGTCCATTCTATTACTGACTTGGCCTTTGGTCAACGAGTCGTTATGGCTGTTCGACAGTGATGAAAAACAACAAAATGAGTTAATGCGACATTGAATCAAGTACTCTGGACACGTAGTACCTGATTCATAGGACGCGTGGGCCTTCACTCTGCGAAGGACGGTGTCCCTGGAATTCTTGACCGGTGGCATATACTATTGAACAAAACCAAGAATTGTTGAGTGTCTGCTGGACTCTGTACAAGACAAGATGTTCTCTGTCAGAGGTGGTGAAGCAATCTGTGAAGACTTAGCCGTAGCAGGCATGGATGGTTGTGGACACCAAAAAAGAAGTGCCCCAAGCAACCTCCCCTTCTTTGGTTTCCTCCCCTCGTCCTTTCGACTTCCGCCTACTCGGTCTCGGTTCTTCGTCCACCAACTTCCTGTTCGATTACTTGGGACAATCTTAATACTACCACATCCGTCAATAGTTTGTCAAATTCTCGTTCTTGACCCCTGAAATGGGCATCAATTGCTACTTAAATGACCCAAAATACAGATTTCCCTCTAACTAAGCCCTTTCTTTGCCTTGCGCAATAGTCAGGAATGTGCAATCTCCTTTCGATGATTATGCTCTTTCGGGCGTAGGCGTGCCCCTTCACGTTGTGAAGGATGGTGTGCCTGGAGTTCAGTCATTGGCTCCACGCGGCTCTGTTGACACGTCACAAAACAGTCTGCAGAATTGAAGCTAGAAATACGGAGCAACTGAAAGGAGGTAAACGAGAATGGATCAAGTTCTTGGTTGGGGGACTGCAGGGGGCCTTGGTGTACTCTTGGCCGGCCTGGGCGTTTTTTTCTGGGGGCTGCAATTTGTGAGCAAATACTGGGGAGGTGGGCGGTGGAGTAGTAAGGAGGAATCCAAGAAGTAGGGCGACCGCAATACTGCGCAATGACGCATAGACCTTGTGCCATTCGGGAGACATAATGCCTGATTCGCAGTAGGCGTGATTCGCATGGTGGCCCTGGAATTCAGTGCTAAACCCTCCTCCCTTTGCCGGCGAAACCGAACGCCATCCTGAGGTCGAAGTGCTCCTGGCAACCCGAGACAACGGCACCGGGGTAATGAACAAAGTCCTACGCTGGCTGATTGGGGGGCACAGCATGCTACTTCCCCGGTAGGGGATTGTAATGGAAATACTTACTTCGGTGCAGACGATACATCATATGCAGTTGATTGACAGGGAAATGAAAAGCGGTCAAAAGAACTTGAGAGTAGCGATATTCAAGTGACTTCAGTCCTTGATTATTTCCAGAGCTGCTTTAGCTTGATCTCTGCATGTGCTGATATACCTATCATCCATATATGATAATTCAAAACCTTTTTCGAGATTGATGTAAGGCTGTAATAGCACTCCTATGAATATATCGTAAATCTTTGATATAGAGAATAAAGAAGCCACCTCTCCGTTTTCCATGGATAGACAATTCTTGGAACGAAATTCATCTACCAGTTGTGGGGTTATACGATATATTGCTTCAAAAGATGCCACTCCTCCTTTTCTCCAATCAACGTTTAACTTATTCAGAGAATTCGATAAAGCCTTAAAACCTTCAGGTTCAGCTTCAACTAATCCTTCGTCATTTCCGTAGTGTGGAGATGTACCATCTAATCCAAGTGCAAAGGATGGGAGATGGATCTGCCCCTTCTTCAAACAATCATCACCTAGACTCCAGGAAGCACAGAGTAGGAATAACTTCTCAGCACCAAAATAGATTAAGTCTTCTGCGATTGCGGCGATAGGCGAGGATCCCATAGGAGGTACGATTACAATTACCTCTTTTGAATTTATTTCCCCTTTCCAACTTTTTGAAGGAGGAGGATAATAAGGGCTATACCTTCCTCCTTTCCATTCCCATTCTACTAAATCACATTGTCCATCTATTTCATCGATGATTCCTTTACTGAAAGTCAAAATTACGTTTTCTGGGATAGTCAATTCGTCTTTGGCAATACCATCAAGTTCTGCCTGTTCTTCTATATCTCCTGATGAAATAATAAAATCGTTACGATTAGGCATTTCGCCGCCTCCTATTATCTATCATCACTAGTGTCTCCGATGTTCAAATATCCGTCCCTTTTTCTGGAACAAACATACGGGAATCACTGAAGAAATCCCTCTGTGGCCTGGTTTTCAATATCATCTCTCTACCCTCTAATCATGGTAGGTCAGGTACTTCATCATAATAATAAGAATGTAGAATCTGATCAGCATGGCTCAGAACTGCAAATGTTGTTGCATCGGAGATTTTTTCAACCGTATCATCGATTATTTCCACGAATTCCTTTTCGCTATCTTCTGGTTTAGGTACCTTTGGCTCAATGTTCCGTCCGAAATGGGAAGATGGGAAATCCTCTGTTTACCTCATGGCTTGAACGGTTTAGAAGGTCCTGGGTTGGTCGTATCTGTACCACATCACCCCCAATGGCCCAAGCCCATAGCCTCCAAATTATACCACCACTATCGGGACTTCAAAATGATAAGCTAGCCAACAATTTGTACTGTTTGTGAGAAAGTAATGTGTCCCAGATATGCCTTTGCCGGCGAAATCAAACGCCGTCCTGCGGTCAGAACGCTCCTGGTAGCCCGAGGCAACCGCGCCGAGTTAATGAGGAGAGTCCTGGACTGGCTCACGGAAGGGGTGAACTGAGTCTCCTTCTCTCCGCCGCTGAACACTACGCTAGTTTGTTCAATACCCCGCAAGGGTCAAGGCAACAGAATGAGCTTTCGCTAAGAAACAGCTAAATCTTGGCTACTGTTGCCCGAATTTCTACCTTGCCCAGGCCTACTCTCCAAGTAGTCGATTCACAGGCATGCGCCTGCATCAAGTGAGTAAGCTTGGCTGCAAGCCTCATGGCGGGTTGTCAATGATTAGCTCTGGGCTGACTGCTCTTACATCTTTCCAGGTAACCACACCTGCGCCTATGTTTGGAATGCGGTAGGACAGTAATGTTCCCAACAGGGTCAGAATATTTACTAATGGGCTAAGAAAGGAATTTGCCAGAACTGACCAACGCTTTCCTGACATCCCTTTCAACCCTGTGCCCCTCATCTCCTTGAAGCCCTTTTCTTGCAGTTCCTCAGTAGACCAGACATATTTATGTTCCTGATAGGGATTCCCACCATATGCATCCTGGGCAAATTTGCCCACAGGACATGCGACTAACACCAGCCATTTTGCGACTCTCTCAAGTTCACACAACATCTTATCCCCGTCAGGTTTTTCAAGGTGTTCAAGCACATGTATAGCGGCTGCTATATCGAAGCAATTATCCTTGAAAGGGAGATAGGTTACATCACCAACGAGTGTATCACAGTAGGCGTTGTTTCTCCTCGCCCTCTCTAAATCCGGTCGGAAAATATCTAGTCCGACAAGGTTGAAGTGGCAACGTTTAGCAACGAGCGTAATGTGACTATTCTTGCCACAACCCGCATCAAGAACGAGTAGGCCACGCTTTGCCTTGGCTTCCGGCCATAGGGGAGCTCTACTGAATATGATATTCAAGGCATGGAAGGTGAGGAATGCCTTCATTTGGTTTTGCAGGAACCTCCTTGCTCTCCAAAAATTTTAGCGACGCTGACTGGAAAAGGCAAACCCGGGGGTCTTCATCGCACACAAGATAGGCCGTATATCTGCATACCATGTCCACATGCGGGCACGCTAGGGTCTGGCAACGCCGGGGAATGTTGAATCTCGTCAGACTGCACAGTTGTCAGGATTGTTGGGTCACTTTTCGTCAGAACG
>Ga0209427_10004084_pt1 | contig 16963 bp, 15 predicted proteins | sample DeeMarSWOR136_30_FD_187465 | JGI IMG/M metagenome (GOLD analysis project Ga0209427, IMG submission 187465) | Marine sediment microbial communities from White Oak River estuary, North Carolina - WOR-1-36_30 (SPAdes) (version 2) | ecosystem: Environmental > Aquatic > Marine > Intertidal zone >...
ATAAAAAAATCAAGGCCTATGGCCTTGAAGGTTTCCGATAAGACTAACCACAGAGGCGCAGAGGACACTGAGTTTTGACTCCACCTTATCTATCTCTGCGACCTCTGCTTGCCGCGCCATAGCTTTAGCAACGGCGGGCGTCTCAGTGGTGAAAATTCTGTGTTTAGGTGTTGATTGCACGATTTATCTTTTCCCAAATCTCCTCCCGTCCTTCCCTTGTTTTAGCCGAAAAGAGTATGGGCTTATCAGAAGTTATCTCCTGTAGTTGGTTTTCAATTTGTTTGGCCCTTGAAATAGACTTCTGGCGTGAAAGCTTATCGGACTTTGTGAGAACAACAATGCTTTTTTTCCCATGGTAGCGCAGCCAGTCAAGGAGTTCTTTATCCCCGCCGCTTAGGTCTCTCCTGATGTCCAGAATGATCACAACGGCCTTTAGGTTGCTACGCCTCCGAAGGTATGTCTCCACCATCTCACCCCAGGACTTTTTCACATGGAGCGGTACACGGGCAAATCCGTAACCGGGCAAATCCACCAAGTACAACCGATCCTCGAGGCTAAAGAAATTTATGGCCTGAGTTCTCCCAGGCTTGGCGCTTGTCCTGGCAACACCTTTCCGCTTCACAAGGACATTTATGAGAGAGGATTTTCCCACATTGGATCTCCCTGCGAAGGCAATTTCAGGTCTGTCCGCGGGAGGGTAGTCGCTTTTACGAAAGGCACTTTTTAGGAAGGCAATCTCCATCTAGCGGTTTTTCAAAAAGTCTTCGATGCGGTTGAGTCCCTCTTTGATATTTTCCAAGGAATTGGCATAAGAGAATCTTAGATAACCCTCTGCATTTTGACCGAAATCAATACCAGGACTTACCCCTACTCCAGCCTTTTCTAGGATCTCAAAGGCGAGTTCATAGGAATCGTCGGAAAGATGTTTTGCATTGACCAGCATGTAAAAGGCCCCGGCCGGCTCAACGGCTAGGCCGAATCCCAGATCCCTTAACCTTTGGATCATATATTTTCTTCTTTCATTGTAGATAGACCTCATACGTTCCACATCCTCACCAGCCCTTCTTAGGGCTGTAAGCCCCGCCCATTGAGACACGCTGCCGGCAGAGATGAAGAAGTTCTGTTGGATCTTTTGCAGAGGTCTAACGAAATCGACCGGGGAGACAATATAACCCAGCCTCCACCCGGTCATGGCGTAGGCCTTGGAGAAACCGTTCAGAACAAAGGCCCTATCAGTGAATTCCAGGATGCAATGTTCCTTCTCCTCATAGACCAGTCCATGGTAGATTTCATCGGATATGATATAGGGTCCCATATCCGCAATTTTTTCCATTCGATCAGGTGCAAGGAGGTTGCCTGTGGGATTCGAAGGTGAGTTTATGAGGATGGCCTTGCTCCTGGAACCCAATCTTTTCTTGATCCCCTCGGGTCTGTACTGAAATCCATCCTCTTCATAAACGTTCACAAAAGCAGGACTCGCCCCCAAGAATTTCGCGAAGTTGGGGTAGCAGGGGTAATGGGGATTGGAGATGATGATTTCATCACCCGCCTCTAAGAGGGCGGAGAATATCATGAAAAGGGCTGGAGAAGTGCCAGAGGTAATGACAATCTGATCTGGAGTGAACGCTACACCATATTTTTCAGAGTAGTGTTCACAGATGGCTTCCCGCAGCTCGAGGATACCCAGGCTGTGCGTATAGTGCGTGAGTCCATCCTGTATAGCCTTGACCGCACCCTCGCAGATGATCTGAGGCGTGGGGAAATCAGGCTCTCCAATTTCGAGATGAATAATATGCTGCCCCTCTCGTTCAAGTTCATGGGCCCTTTCCAGTACATCCATCACGATAAATGAGGGGATATTTTGGGCCCTCTCGCTTGCCCTATTCAGCGTTGAACAAGCCCTCTCCTCAAATTCGGAATTTGGAGTTCGGAATTCGGACCTCCTTTTTGGCGATTTGGAATTGGGGTCCGCATGGCTCTGGATATATTCTTCTGTCTTCAAATTAAATCACCTTGTTTAATGGGTACTCGATGATTCCCTCAGCGCCTGCCTGAATGAGTCTTGGGATGAGCTCTCGCACCACTTTCTCCTCCACGACCGATTCCACTGAAACCCATTTCGAATTGTAGAGGTTGGCCACAGTGGGGGCATTCAGACTGGGAAGCAATTCAACCACCGTATCCAATTTATCCTCTGGGACATTCATCTTCAGTCCCACCATATTCTCCGCCCTGAGTGCCCCTTTCAGTAGCAAAATAATCTGATCGATCTTCTTCTTTTTCCACGAATCCTTGTATGCCTCTTTGTTTGCAATCAACTGGGTGTTGGAGGTCATGAGTTCATGGATGATTTTCAACCCATGGGCCCTTAGGGTACTACCCGTCTCTGTGACCTCCACGATGGCGTCAGCCAGACCGGAGACCACTTTCGCTTCTGTGGCCCCCCACGAGAATTCCACCTGGACCTCGATGCCCCTCTCTTTGAAATACCTTCTCGTGAAATTAGTAAGTTCTGTGGAGATCTTTTTACCCTGGAGATCCCCCAGTTCCTTTATCCGCGAGTCGGCTGAAACGGCCAGGACCCAACGGGCCGGTTTCTGGGTAACCTTTGAATAGACCAGATCATCCACAACGAGCACGTCCGACTCATTCTCTTCAATCCAGTCTTTCCCAGTCAGCCCGGCATCAATGGTCCCACTCTCCACATACCGAGACATCTCCTGGGCCCGGCAAATCGTGCATTCAATGTCGTCGTCATTGATCTCCGGGAAATAGCTCCTGCCATTGTTCACATTTATCTTCCAACCTGATTTTTCAAAAAGGCTGATTGTGGCCTGTTGTAGGCTCCCCTTTGGGATACCGAACTTCAGCTTCTTCATTTTTTATACACCTTCTCAGGATCAAAAATCTTCTTGCCTTCTATGGTTGCCTTCCCCTGCTGATCAATTTTCTTGTGAAAGCAACTCTCAAAACCCGTATGACAGGCGGCGCCGCCCACCTGCTCCACCCTAAAGAGCACGGTGTCGTTGTCGCAGTCCACATAAATCTCTTTGATCTTCTGAATGTGTCCAGAAGTGCCTCCCTTATGCCAGATCTCCTGCCGTGAACGGCTCCAATAGTGGGCCTCACCCGTTTTGAGAGTTTTCTCCCAAGACGCACTGTTGATATAGGCAAGCATAAGCACTTTTCCAGACGCGTAGTCCTGAACGATTGCGGGCAACAAACCCTCACCTTTGGAAAAGTCCAACTGAATCATAGGATAATAAACCCTCAAAAAAATTCAAATTTTGTAGATTAATATATTTTACCCCATATTCAAAGAAAATTTTACTAAAACAGCCAAAATACTCTCTCCTTTGCCATAAGCCGGGACAGAGCATGGAAAGGGAGCATGGGGGCAAGCGGAGGGTTTCACTTTCTGTTTCAGGAGGCCTTGCCGCTCAACTGCCCGCAGGCGGCGAGTATGTCCGATCCCCTGCTCTTTCTGATGATGGCTGTATAATATCTGCTCAAGAGGATATCCTGAAATTGGCGGGTCCTCACCATGGATGGGGGAGACATGGAGGTTCCTTGGTGAGGGTTGAGGGGAATGAGATTAATCTTTGCCTGGATTCCCCTGAGCGCTTCTGCCAGGTTCCGGGCGTCCTCGTCACTGTCATTGATCCCCTTGATCAAGATATATTCAAAGGTGATCCTCTCTCCTTTGGGAAGCGGAAACGTTTTGCATGCCCCCAAAAGGTCCTTCAATGAATATTTATTGTTGATGGGCATGAGGAGGCTACGGGTATGATCATCGGCTGCGTTCAGGGAGACGGCGAGCTTGATGTTCATCTCCTGGCCCCACCTCTTCATCTGTGGGACGAGTCCACAGGTGGATAGGGTTATCTTCCGCCTTGAAAAATTCATTCCCGCATCATCCATCAGGTTTTTCACGGCCTTTTTCACCGCATCGTAATTGGCGAGGGGCTCTCCCATCCCCATGAAGACAATATTGGTGAGTCGGTCTGGATCATTCATGGATCGCTTTACGTGGATCACCTGATCTACAATCTCTGAAGCCGTTAGGTTACGCTTAAGGCCCTGTTTGGCGGTAAGGCAGAAACGGCAATCCATGGCACAGCCTGCTTGGGAGGAAATGCATAGGGTGTCATGATCCCTTTCGGGAATGAGGACCGATTCGATAACATGCTCATCCTCCAGCTTAAACAAGTATTTCTTGGTCCCGTCCATAGACTCTTGGACCTCAATCCTCACCATATGAGAAATGCAGGCCTTTTCCTGCAAAGTGGCACGTAGATCTTTGGGAAGGGTGGTCATCTCCTCAAAGGATTTGGCCAATTTTTTGAAGAGCCAGTGGCGGATCTGTCTTCCCCTGTAAGCATCGAGACCTTGTCCTACTGCCCACTGCTCAATTTCATGGGCCCCGAGCCCTTTTAAATCAGTCTTCATTTTCACATTTACCTGCTGACAGGGCCGAAGGGTTCTCGCACATGGTCCGGAGCTTTGCCAACTCCCATACATAGTCGTAAAGATGAAGTCCCTTACTGGAGGCAATGATCTGCCCATCCTCCACGCCAATGCCAGAACACATATACTCTTTCAAGAGCTGGATAGCCCCCAAGTTGGCAGGGAAGCCATTCCAAAGATCCCATGATCGAAAGTAGACGATGAAGTGAAGTTTCCCATCTTTTATTCGTGTATCTATACCCCGAAGACAAGGAGGGTCTGTGAGATAAATGGACTCAGGGTCTCCCACAGTCATGTATGCCTGGTTTGTGGCATGACCATCTTCCTTGTACATCCGTATAACCTCTTCGATCTGTGGCTCCAAGTATTGACCGTAGGTATAATCTTCTCCTGGCTGTTTGGCTGAGGTCATGAGGTAAGGAAGATACTCCTCCAGATATCCATCAGCCACCGGGTTTGGAATGCCTAGGGAAGGTGGGATGTCAGGCAATAGGGGTCGCACACTGGGGTACTTCACCTGGATGGTCACATAGTCGAATTCAAGGCGCTTCTGCCCTTCATAGCTGCCCCTGTCGATCGTGTATTCTCGCCCTGTTTCCAACAATCTGTAGACGCACTGAAACCAGGCATCCGGCAGATCCCGTGCTTCAATGAAACTGAGCTTCATAATTGTTCATCTCCTAAAGGTGATCCTCACCCGTAATTTTACAGCCAAAGACAGGCCAAAAGACGGTATCTATCCCCGGGACCTCTGGCCTTAAACCCCCCAACTTTGTCTCCCCGATGGCTTATCGAAGAAGCCGATAGCTAAAAACAGTCCCATTCTTGCAAGGGGGGTTGAAATTTGTCAATTGAAAAGAGGGGAAGGGCTTTTCACGAAATTTCAATAGATTACGGCCTTGAGGTCTTCAAGAATCTTAATCACTTTCGGAGAAAATGGTTTGGCTGAGCGCATTTCTTTGCTGGATAAATGCAATTCTCTTTTCAACCTAAACATCTTCAATATCTTCTCTGGGGAATATCCTTCTCCACGGAGTAACCTATAGATTTCCTCTATGTTAGCCAGTCCGTCTGTAAACCCCTTTGGGATCCTGGTTATCATCTGGGACATGAGCCTAGATGCCTCAACAGCGTCCATCGTATCATGTCTCCAGACCCGACCAATGCCCTTTAAGCCAAATCGATCCCCCTCCTCGTGCACCAACGATCTTTTGCTATAACTAAAAAGGTAAGGACTGTAATAAGGCAAAGAACTCTCATTAATAAATTCGATGGTTTCTGAAAACGTCTTTTGAGTCTCGCCTGGGTATCCCACAATGAAACTCCCCCTGCTGTAAATGCCTTGATCATTAAGCATCTTAATGGCTCGGAGTGCTTGCTCGCGATTTAGTCGCTTGTCCATATTATCCAGTATAACCTGACTCCCAGATTCGATACCCAGATCCACAAACTCACATCCTGATGCCTTCATCAGTTCCACCAGTTCAGCAGACAGGGCGCTGGCACGGGCATAAGAGGACCAGCCAAAATCAAAGTGCTCCTCGATCATCATTTCCAATACGCTCTTAAACCTCTCCTTTTTGGCCGTGAAATTGTCATCTGTAAATCGCACGTGCTTCACAAATCCTAAACTCTGAATCCGTCTCAGTTCCTCCTTTAACACGCCCAGGGACTTGTAATGAACCTGGGGGAAAAGCCAGTGATAGGTGCAAAAACGGCATCGGTAGAAACAACCCCGACTGTTGGTCACAGGGAGGGTGGTACGAAGATAGTTCTCTGGAATTTCATCCCAGGCTATGGCTGTATGGTCCATGTGGAGATATTCCCTTTGGCGGGGCGTAAAACGCATCCGACCTTCGTTGTCATAAAATGCCAGGTTGGGGACCTTGCTCAGATCGCCCCCACACCTATAGGCCTCAAGTAACTTTACCAGACTCTGTTCCCCTTGGGCCTCCACCACAAAGGCGTCCACTTTGCCATGAAATTTTGAAAAGGACCCTAGAGCGAGGGGTGAAAGACTTTCCCCAGGATCCAGAAGCCTTTTTACCAACATACCGCCTGCGATGACCGGTATTTCAGGATCACACTGCTTTACGTGGGCGGCTACCTCTCGAATGTCATCCATAAACATGAAATTAGATGAAATGCAGACGGCCAGGGGCTTCTCTTGTAATATGTCCGGCAGGCTGGCGGTAGCATAATTCTGGATAATGATGGGATCATACCCTGCTTTCAATAGATGCTGATATAGATAAATCCCATTTAGAGTCACACTGTTGGCAAGTGAATAGTGCTCTCTCACATTGCCAACGGTCAGTTCGGGTGCTCGATGCCCATTCTTGGAGAAATTCATCAGGTCAAAGAGGTCCATGTAACGATCTTCCAAACTCAGGACAAGCTTCAGCATATTTTGGTGGACGGCCTTTTGGATAGCCACCAGATCAAGATCGGGAAAGCGGGCTGATTGCCGCTCCGCCCATTTCTCCTCATTTCTCATCCGTCGCCTGATTTGGACATCATTACTCAGGGCCTGGTTCGCTGCGACCACGACGACCGTAGGACGATCCACAATCACCTCCTGGACAAAAACCCATTTCTCTTATGATGGGCTAAAGAGTAATTTCCCAGATAGACAACAAAATAATGAAAGAATCTTTTTGAAATTTTCAGGAACCCGCAAAATAAAAAAGATATTAACATCGCAATGTGACTGTTATATATGTTACTTCACGCAGAGAGAAAGAACTCAATGGCTATCTCTAAATATAACTATCTTACGGGTTATGGCAAACCCATTTTTTGTCCAAGAGAATCAGCCTTGACTTCTTCTTAAACCAAAGAAGTGGTTCCCCAGCGGCCGCAGTTAACCATCTAATGAGAAGGAGATACAAGTATGAAGACCGCACTATTGTTGGTTGATATTCAGAATGACTACTTCCCGGGTGGAAAGATGGAGTTGGTGGGAATGGAGGAAGGCTCTAAAAAAGCCAGGGAACTTCTGGATCTATTCCGAAAGAATGACCTACCAACCTTTCACATTCAACACGTGTCCTCAGGCAAAGGAGCTGGTTTTTTTCTTCCTGATACGGAAGGCGCTGAAGTCCACGAAAGCGTTAAGCCCCTTGCATCGGATCTGGTCATTCAGAAGCACTTCCCGAACAGTTTTCGCGATACAGACCTCTTGGAAAAGCTCAAAAGCTCCGGTGTCACAGCACTGGTCATTTGCGGCGCCATGAGTCATATGTGTATTGACGCAACAACTCGGGCGGCAGCCGATTATGGCTTCCGGTGTACGGTGATCTACGATGCGTGTGCCACGCGAGACCTCCAATTCGGAGATACCCTCGTCCCGGCAGAGCAAGTCCATGCCTCATTCATGTCAGCCCTGGGCTTTGCCTACGCAAAAGTGATTTCCCTTCAGACTTTTCTGTCTACTTTCCAGGCAGGAGAAAAATAAAGGCTCCAACTCGTGGACAGGGGTTAGGCTCTGATCATAAAATACCTAAATCTATCCCTCTTTTCCCTTCTTGTGAAAAAATAAACCAACTGTCCACAAAAGCATACATTTCATCCCGAATCTCTCGGGCTTAGGCTTATCTGCTTTAGCTCTAACTTGCTTAAATTACTGGATAAGCAGTCTTCCTAATGCTTTTGGAATCGTTTTTGCTTACCTATGTGTCGGTACCCCCTGCAATTTGGGGCTGAACATAGATCATCGGGTTACTGGGCATTCAGGATTGGGGCGAGCCTTCAAATTCTGCCGGCGAATGAGGCACCCATATATAATTTCAGAGAAAGGAAACGCTCTTTACTGCGATCTTATGGCTTCACCGAAACTATCCGTCATACATTTATATCCAACTAAGATGATCCGTTTCTTGGATAACCTGCAGAAAATGATCCTATGGTCCCAAGTTCTCGGTGTTGTTCTGTTATCCATTAGGTCTTTGTTGGCAGGCTATTGATCCGCGGAGCAGGCGGGCCCATTACTTTGTTGACGTGCTAAACCAATTTGGGGTTGATTTTGGCTTTCAAAAAAATCACGATAATACTACTTCCTGATGGCACAAAAGGTCCCAGACAATTGAAGTTCCCAAAGCTTTTGCTGCCCTTTCTTCTCCTATTCTTCCTTTCCTGTGTTGTCTCACTTTGTTGGATTTTCCGAGAATATCAAGCCATGCGAAACCAGATGCCTTTCCTCGTTCAGTTGCAAAAAGATAATGAACAGCAAAAAAACCAGTTCATTCATTTGGCCCAACGTATTGATGAGATTATTGGAAATATGGGTCAACTAAAGGAACTTGATCTAAAACTGAAAGTCATGATGAACCTTGAGACAGGCGAGGGTAATGCCCCAGGAGGTGTAGGTGGTTCAGCCCCCTCTTTACCATGGCCTGATTATACCGAGGCAAAGACCCACAAAGAGCAAGTTCGTATGATGCATCAATCTTTGGATAATTTAAAAACCGAAGTAGCCATGCTGAAGCGGGATAAGAGTGAGTTCCGAAAATTCCTGGAAAGCCAGAAAAAACTCCTTGCCTCAACGCCTTCCATATGGCCCACCAAGGGATGGCTGAGTTCCCGATTTGGATACCGTATCTCTCCTTTCACCGCGGAAAAGGAGTTTCACAAGGGGATTGACATATCCACAAGGATGAACTCACCCATTGTTGCACCCGCGGACGGCGTTGTGTTTGGCGTCGACTTCGACCACGGATTTGGAAAAACTTTGGTCATTAAGCATGGATATGGGGTGGCCACCATATATGCTCATCTGAATAAAATCCTTGTGAAGAGAGGCCAGTACGTCAAGCGAGGCGAAAAAATCGCCCTGGTGGGCAGTACAGGTCGCTCCACAGGGCCACATTTGCACTACGAGGTTCGTCTGAACGGCGTGCCTGTAAATCCACTCCGGTACATCCTCAATTAATCCTCAATGCTCCATGGCAACCCTCGGAAAGAGGCAATGAGCAACGAGCGCGGAACCCTCCCCAACAAGCTTATGCATGATCGAGTGTGTAAATGATCATCCCCTTTTCTTTTTTGCCATGGATCAGTCCCTTCTCTTCAAGATATCTCAGATGCGCCATAGCCTCTCCAGTGGCAAACCATTTTTGTTGGAGTGGAAATTGATCCCACGAATCGTACTCAATATCCCATGTCATCTCTGCGGCCACTTGAAAGGCGTTCTTGGGACCTCCATTTAGTATCACGAGGATTTCGTTCAACCTGTTTTGATGATGCCGCCTGAGTTCTTCGATTCTTTCTCTATGGTTCGTGAATAAACGCCTGTGTCCCGGCAATACGAGATCAACCTCCAGCCCGTACACCTTGCCAAGACTGTCGAGATAGTTCTTCAGTGGATTACCTTGGCTTGACCAACACTGAATGTTCGGCGTTATATCGATGAGTATGTGGTCGCCTGAAATGAGAATCTTCTTACGCGGCTCGTACAGACACGTGTGGCCCCAGGTGTGCCCGGGTGTGCTGACGCATCTGAAATGGTAATCCCCAACCTCAAGTGTATCTCCATCCTCCAGAAGGGTCATGTCCGGTATTCTCTCTGTGCCGTACTTATATCCGGGGTGGTTGAGGAGAGCCGTCCTGAGTTCTTTTTCTGGAAAACCGTTCATGGTGCCATAAGGAATCAGCGCCTCAAGGCGTGCTGGTGTTTGAATGAATTCACTGTCCGGCCTGTTGAAGTAAACCTTGCGGGGACTTCTGACCAGCTTTGAGACCATGGCAAAATGGTCGGCATGGAGATGGGTAATGAAGAAATCGGTCCTCTCCAGATCCAGATCCAGTTCGCGTAATCCGGCCTCCATGGCCTCTAGACATTCTTTTCGGTTCAAACCCGTATCGATAACAAGGTTTCTATCATCCGCTTTTAACACGTAAGAGTTGAGGTACTTGAGGGGATTCCTCGGTAGAGGAATCTCATTTCGAAACAGATTGGAGCGGATCTCTTCAACCATGCCTTTACTCCTTTTGCCAGATCTAACCACCTGAAGGAATAAGCGGTTTTGGCCATTTGATTATGGCATCCTCGAGGCCATTGTGCAAGCAGTCCCTGTTTTGTTCGATGCTTTTGAAGGTATCCCAGGCTTATGATGATCTTTGTCCGATGTTGTAATTTATGGAAATTTAAGTATACTCCCTGAAAACTCAAAATGGCTGTTCAACCAGGAGAATGGTGATAGCGGGGCACAACAGATAGATGGACGGAAAAATTGGCAGCAAAAAAGTGATTTCCTGGTCCTTATATGATTGGGCCAACTCCGCCTTTGCCACCAGTGTCATGGCCGGCTTTTTTCCCGTATTCTTCAAGCAATACTGGAGTGCGGGTGTGGAGGTCACAACGAGTACTTTCCGACTAGGTATGGCCAATTCGATCGCCAGCCTCATCGTCGCCGCCTTAGCCCCCGTCTTAGGGGCTATCGCCGATAGGGGTGGGGCAAAAATGAAGTTCCTTCTCTTTTTCGCGGCCATGGGGATCATCATGACAGGTGGGTTGTTCTTTGTGGCAAGGGGGGCTTGGCAAGCCGCTGTTTTGCTTTACGTCCTGGGAATAATCGGCTTCTCGGGTGGGAACGTTTTCTATGACTCGCTCATCGTGGACGTTTCCCCTCCTGATAGAATGGACATGGTCTCATCTTTGGGTTTCTCACTCGGTTATCTCGGCGGCGGCCTCCTGTTTGCCCTGAATATCTTCATGACCTTGAAACCAGCCTCCTTTGGCCTGGCGGACGCCGGCGAAGCCGTAAGAGTCTCCTTTCTTAACGTGGCCATCTGGTGGGGGGTATTCTCTATCCCAGTCATGATCTTTGTGAAGGAACCTATGACTCCGCACCGGAAAAGTGGCTGGGCCATGGTGGGCGCGGGCTTTCGGCAACTGGGAACAACCTTTGGGGAGATCCGTAAGCTTCGGCTGGTTTTTTTGTTTCTCGTTGCCTATTGGCTCTACATTGATGGCGTAGATACGGTCATACGGATGGCGGTGGACTATGGTATGTCCCTCGGATTTGAAGCCAATAGCCTTATTGTCGCTTTGATGATTACGCAATTTGTGGGGTTCCCTGCTGCCATTGCCTTTGGCAAATTGGGCGAAAAGCTGGGAACGAAGACAGCCATTCTTCTGGGCATTGCCGTTTATGTGGGGGTAACCATCTGGGCCATGTTCATGGAAAAGACAGCGGAGTTCTATGCCTTGGCAGTGGTTGTGGGGTTGGTACAAGGGGGCGTGCAGTCTCTAAGCCGCTCCTTTTACTCTCGGATCATTCCTGCGAACAAGGCGGCGGAGTTTTTCGGCTTCTACAACATGTTGGGCAAATTTGCAGCCGTCATCGGCCCCTTGCTGGTGGGCTGGGTTGGGGTTCTGACCGGCAATCCGCGGGTGGCCATCTTCTCCATCATCATATTGTTCATAGGCGGAGGTGTGATTCTCTACACGGTGGATGAGAGTGAGGGCACACGAATGGCCAAGGCGTTGGAGCAGGTTTAGGGGAGGGTATTAGACGGAAATGAATCTCATAAAAGGATATCTCTGTGTGGTGGCTGCTGCTGTCATGTGGGCCTCATCTGGCACAGCGGGTAAGGGCTTGTTTGAGCAGGGCATAACACCCTTCGAACTGGTCCAGATTCGGGTCACCCTTGCATCGGTCTTGATAGCCATGGTTTTCGGGATCTTCAAAAAAGAACTCTTTAGAATCAGAGTTAAAGACTTGGGCTACCTCCTCTTGCTGGGTGGCGTGGGTATGACCCTGGTGCAGGGAACCTATTTTTACACCATTAGCAAGATCCAGGTGGCAGCGGCCATTCTGATCCAATATTTGGCCCCCATCTTCGTGGCCTTTTATGCCATCTGTTTCTGGAAAGAACGACTTACCATGGCAAAGCTTTCAGCTCTCGTTCTAGCTGTTGGCGGTTGCTATCTTGTGGTTGGCGGTTACAATCTTCAGCTCTTGCACATGAACCGTGTGGGGATCATGGCTGGTCTGGCCTCCGCTTTATGCTTTGCAGGATATACGTTGTTGGTAGAACGGGGGATGCACCGCTACCGACCCTGGACCATGCTTTTTTACTCTATGGCATTTGCTGCCCTCACCTGGCATATAGTTTACCCTCCGTTTCACTATTTGATGGCCGGATTTAGCTGGGCTCAGTGGAGATGGATCCTTTACATTACCGTTGTGGGCACCATCATGCCTTTCGGCCTTTATTTTGTAGGAATTAACTATATTCGTTCCACTCGCGCCAGCATAACGGCAACTCTGGAGCCTATCTCCGCCGGTTTTTTCGCTTTTATTTTTCTCGGAGAGGCCCTGGAACCCTTTCAAATCCTTGGCGGAGTTCTGGTCATATGTGCCATTGTGCTTTTGCAGGTGCAGCAGGAACAGGACGAAATGACCCCTGAGCGGATCCGCACCCGAAGATCTTAGAAACGCCTCTTTGAAACAGCCAAAAACTTGGGCCTTTCGCCCCATGAGCATCACCGGGCATAACGGGGTCACTGGAATGAGATTCCCTTTCCCTTTTTGCAGTTGAAATGTGGCCGGAGTATCATTACGATATAGTCAGTTGACCCTAAGAATACCGACCACAAATACACGTCCATGCCAAAATCCCTGTCCTCCATCCAGGAGTGCTTGCCATCCTGCGGGATCTGAAATTGGACGAATGTCAGGACTATCTTCTTAGAGCAAGAAACCCAAAAACAATGGCAAAAAAGAAACAAGCACTTGTTATAGGCGCAGGAATTGCGGGCCTGACCGCGGCCCAGGAGCTGGCCCAGATGGGGGTTCATGTGCTTCTGATTGAGAGGAAACCATTTATTGGGGGTCATGCGGCCAGCTTCACCTGTAAAGCGACAGACAAATGTGCCAAATGCAATTACTGCCTGGTTCAGGATAGACTGAAGCAGACTTCCAGCGACATTGCATTTGAAGTCAAATTGCGAACAGAGGTTGAGACCATAGAACGAAATGGGAGGATGTTCCAGTTCTCCTTCCGATCTGGGCCAAGAATCATCGATTCTGAAAAATGCACGGACTGCGGGCTTTGTTACGAGAAGTGTCCGGAGGGTGCCATTATCACGGCCCCCTCTCCTCATATTCATCCATTTTATGCCATTGATCCCTTAAAATGTACAAATCTCCAGGAGAAGGAGAAACGGTCTTGTCAATCCGTTTGCCCTGAGGGAGCGATCAATTTTGACGAAAAAGAGGAAATAGGTAGTCGTCAGGTGGATGGCGTTTTGCTGGCCACAGGGTATGAGCCTTTTGATCCGGGAGAAATCAATAGATTCAATTTCCAGCAGTTTGAAAATATGGTCACAGAAATGGACCTGGAAAAATTACTTCGTTTTCAAGGGGACATCTATAGACCCTCAGACAACGCTCCCCCAAAAAGCATGGCCTTTATCCAGTGTGTGGGGAGTCGCGACCCACACCTGAATCATGATTATTGTTCAAGGGTCTGTTGTGGTTATGCCCTGAGGATGGCCCTGAGAATCATCCATGTGCACCCTCAAATCCAGATAACTCTGTTTTACATGGACATTCAGAACTTCGGCAAAGACTTCGAGCGATATTACGAGGAGGCCAGAAATAGTATTCGCCTCATAAGGGGCCTTCCAGGAGATTTTTATCCAGGGGACAATGGCACCATCTCCCTGAGCTTTTATGATGAAGAGACCCGGAGAACGATTACAGAAGACTTTGATATGGTCGTTCTCTCTGTCGGCATAACGCCTTCTGCTTCGCATGGTTTTTTTAAAGATATGCTCGGACTTTCTCTTAACATGGACGGCTTCTTGACTGCGCCCAAGCAAGCGCAAAACGAGGGAATTTTTGTGGCCGGGAGTGCAGAAGGCCCCATGAATATCTCTGAATCCATCACCCATGGGAAAAGGGCGGCCCTGGTGATGGCCCGATATTTGGGAGTTGTAAAAAACCAATAAAGCTCCCACCTCCTCCCTTTGAGAGGCAGTGTCGAAATTCCATTTTGGTCATTGTGAGCCCTTCGAGTACCTCAGGGTAAACTCCCTGAAGAGAGCGTGCCTGCACGCCGAAGTGGCGTTTCGGCACGCAGGCGTGGCAATCTCTTTGTTTTCGATGTGTTGAGATTGCTTCGGTCCTCCCGCCTCTGCGGGAGTCCCTCGCAATGACATCATGACATAGTTTCTGGTGGAGACAAGAGGAATTGAACAGGCAGCATGAAAGAGAGAATCTGGAAATCGTGGAGATGAATATTTCCCCTAGAGTGCTGGTGGTGGGCTCTGGCCCAGTGGCGCAATTGGCTGCTCTGGAACTGGCCAAAATGGGTCACCAGGTCCTGCTCTGCAACCAAGCGGAAAGCATTGCGGGTAATAAACATCTATGGGGTAGCCCGGATGATCGTCTTTCTGAACTTGGTTCTCTGAAACAGGACTTAAGAGATGATCCGAGGATCGAAATTATGGCACCCACACGGATCCTCGAATTTCAAGGCTCACCCGGGAACTTTCAGGTGAGGTTAAAAGGAAATGACGAGGCCAGAACAAACGAAGTCGTAGGCGCCGTCATTCTATCCATTGAGCCATTTGCTATGGCCCATTTCGAGTCCTGGGGAGTGAAGGAGTCCGAAAAGATAAAGGACCTGTCATGGGTAGAATCCATACTCTCCTCTTCTGGTAATGACCCCCTTCTTTCTGGTGATTCTCTCAGGACTCTCGTTTTCCTCTGCGGATTTACCCATCACTCCAACCCGTTTTCCCAAAAGAGGGCCATGGAGGCGGCCGCGAAGCTGGTGTTAGAAGGAAGAAACACGGTCATTTTCCTCGTGGACCAATTTCAAGTGGCTGATTATGGCCTTGAAAGACTCACCCACAGGGCGAGAGAAGCGGGTGTTCTCTTTGTCAAATTGACGGGAATCAAGCCCGAGATCGAAACAGGGAGCAATGCGCTCACCGTCTCCTATTATGACCAGGAACTGGAGGAAAAAGTAACCATCTCTCCGGACTGCTTGATTCTGGAGGAGGCTTACAAGGCCCCAAAAGAGATAATCCATCTTGCGGACATATTGGGCGTTACGGCAGACCGGAAGGGCTTTTTCCAGGGTGATAATATCTATAATCAGCCTATCCATACGAATCGTCATGGAATCTGGGTGGTAGATTCTGCAAAGGGCTTCGTCTCACTCCAAGAGGGTATTGAAGAAGCAAAGGCCGCAGCGATGGACATTCACCAGTTCTTAGGGAAAGGGGAATCCATTACTGCTTATAAGCGATTACTGTTTGATGAGGCAAAATGCGGCAAATGCCTGACCTGTTACCGTTCCTGTCCTCACCTTGCCATATCCTACTATGAGGTGAAGCCCGTATTCCATGAACTGGCTTGCAAGGCCTGTGGTATCTGCGCGGCCGCTTGCCCCATGGATGCCATTCAGATTGCCAACTTTACAGATAATGAGATAATAGAGGAGATTGAGAATGCGGTTCAAAAACGACATGGTCATAACAAGGAAGACAATGTTTCCCTTGTGGCGTTTTGTTGTGAGAATTCGGCCTTCGATTCTGCCCGAATGGCCTCCTTAAACGGGCTGCCATTGCCAAATGGTCTCGAGATAGTCAGAGTCCCATGTGCAGGAAGAGTGGACCAGCATTACGTGCTGAAGGCTTTGGAATCCGGTGCGGATGGTGTGATGATCATTGGATGTCACGATGAGAGTTGCAGCTCCGTACGAGGAAACAGATTGGCGAAAAAGCGGATAGAGATCATTGGGAAGGCCCTTGCAGAGGTCGGTCTGGAAAAGGAACGCCTTTTCTTTGAAAGCTGCGCACCTGGCATGGGTTGGGAATTCTCTAAAATAGCAACAAAAGTGGAGCATGTTGTACGGGAGTTGGAAAAGGGTCGTTAAAGATATCTCTGGACGTTCATTGACCAAAGGCAAACATGTAGAAGAAATCTGTGGGGACACGAAGTGAGGTTACTTTATGGCTGATATCAATCTTGAAAACGCAGATCCCAATTTCAAATATGAATTGGCCAAACAGCCGGGCGGTGAAAAGATCATGGCCTGTTTCACTTGCCGCACGTGCACGGCAAGCTGCCCTATCACCGCTGTAAACGAAAGATTTAATCCGCTCCGAATCATCCGCCTGGCCCTATATGGACTCAAGAGGGAGGTTCTGAGCAGCGACTTCATTTGGCTATGCTCCAGCTGTTATGCGTGCCAGGAAAGATGCCCCCAGGGGGTGAGCATTACGGAACTTATGACCCTCTTAAAAAACATGGCCGTAAAAGAGGGGCATGCCCCCGCAGGCGTCAGGGCCCAGTTAGATCTCGTTAAGACCCATGGTCGCATCTATCCTCTGGACGATTTTGACAACAAAAAACGGAAGAAGATCAACCTACCCGTTTTACCCACTTCGTGCGAGGTGATGAAAGATCTCATACCAGACTAGGTTAAGAGTGCCCCATTGGTCTGTGTGTCTTGATATCTTAACTACTTATGGAAG
>Ga0209427_10004085_pt1 | contig 16962 bp, 19 predicted proteins | sample DeeMarSWOR136_30_FD_187465 | JGI IMG/M metagenome (GOLD analysis project Ga0209427, IMG submission 187465) | Marine sediment microbial communities from White Oak River estuary, North Carolina - WOR-1-36_30 (SPAdes) (version 2) | ecosystem: Environmental > Aquatic > Marine > Intertidal zone >...
GTACCAGTGAAGTGACGTCTGGCTTCAGAAAATAGTCGGTGCCCTATATTCACCAAAGACCGCTCTCAACACGCCACAGATCTCTCCCAGCGAAGCGTACTCCTTCACGGCATCAAGGATTACGGGCATCAAACTTCCATCGCCTTCCGCAGCATGACGCAGCTCTTCCAGAACCTCCTTGACTTTCACAGTGTTTCTCTTTCTTCTTGTCATGTTCAGTCTGTCAATCTGCCTCTTTTCAACAGTCCGATCGACTCGTAGAATTGGAATTGGAGTCTTCTCTTCCGTTGTGAACTCATTGACGCCCACAACAACATTCGCCGCGCTCTCAATCTCCTTCTGGTATCGGTATGCACTCTCAACTATTTCGCGCTGAATGTAGCCTTTTTCGACGGCGGCAACTGCGCCGCCCATAGAGTCTATCCTGTCGATGTACTTGGCTGCCTCTTCTTCGATTCGGTTTGTCAGGTATTCAAGGTAGTAGGATCCAGCCAGGGGATCAACGGTGTCTACAACGCCACTTTCGTAGGCGATGATCTGTTGGGTCCTTAAGGCGATTCTGACAGCCTCTTCACTCGGCAACGCGTAGGCTTCATCAAACGAGTTCGTATGCAACGACTGCGTGCCTCCAAGAACTGAAGCCAAAGCTTGAAAAGCCACTCTAACAACGTTGTTCCTCGGCTGTTGCGCTGTAAGCGTTACGCCTGAAGTCTGCGTGTGGAACCTCAGCAGCCATGAGCGCGGGTTCCTAGCTCCAAACCGCTCCCGCATAATCTTCGCCCACAGCCTTCTCGCCGCTCTGAACTTGGCTATTTCCTCGAGGAAGTTGTTATGCGCGGCGAAAAAGAAGGACAGTCGGCTGGCGAATTCGTCCAAGCTCAGACCCTTTTTGACAGCGGCGTCCACGTATGCAATACCATCTGCCAACGTGAAGGCGACCTCCTGGACTGCCGTCGCCCCCGCCTCACGAATGTGGTAGCCACTGATGCTGATCGTGTTCCATCGCGGCATGTTCCCAGAGCAGTATTCGAAGACGTCAGTGACGAGTCGCATGGAAGGCTTTGGAGGAAACGCGTACATCCCCCGGGCTGTGAACTCTTTGAGGATGTCGTTCTGCACTGTGCCGCCTAACTTCGCTTTCGAGACTCCTTGGCTTTCACCAACTGCGACATACATAGCAAGCAGCACAGTGGCGGGGGCATTGATAGTCATGGAAGTAGTCACCCTGTCTAGCGGGATTCCAGCAAAGAGGATCTCCATGTCCCTTAAGGTGCTCACGCTGACGCCTGCTTTCCCCACCTCACCCTGAGAGAGGGGATGGTCACAGTCATAGCCCATTTGTGTTGGGAGGTCGAAGGCGACGCTTAGCCCAGTCTGCCCATGATCCAGCAGGTACTTGAATCGAGCATTCGTCTCTTCTGCGGTTCCGAACCCAGCGTATTGCCGCATCGTCCAATGGCGTGCCCGATACATCGTTGGATAAATTCCACGAGTGAAGGGATGTCCTCCTGGAAAGCCCAAGTCTTCTGAGTAATCGAGGTGACAGATGTCGAGGGGCGTGTATACTCTGTTGACAGAGATACCGGAAGAAGTCGTGTATTCCTTTGTCTGCTCTGGGAGTCTAGTAAGAGAATCTGACAAAACTTCCTTCTTCCACGTTCTCTTCTTCTCTACGATTTTGTCCAGCTTATCCTTCTCAAACATGCGAATCGCCATAATAGCTCTGGAACAGGCGGGTTATTATCTTGCTGTGGCTCTGTATAAATTGTTGCTGACCTGGACGAAGAAGAATCAAAGCCTCCATTCTACCCTTCTTAGAGGATTTGCTGTGGCGGAGAAGAGAGTGTCAAGGTATATTCATGAATTGCGTGATTCGCTAGAGCAGGAAGTCCACCAAAGAGTTCAACGTGGTTGTTGTGCTAGATTTTTTCTTAGATCGTTCAGCATCCTACGAAGGAAGTGCAAACAGCCCTACGACACCATCGCCAGCCACTACGCTTCGAGTAAACCAAAGAGCGCACTACATTGCCCAAGGCGGTGGAATTCTGCCCAAGCAGGAGTAGCTAAGTAGGTATGGATCTTGGATCGAGGACAAGAAGAAAATGGCTAAATGGGATCGAATACTGCAGAAAGAGGAATATCAGCTGGAAGAACCAGACAAAATAGTTGTCCACGTTGTTTCCGTTCTAGAAGACAGAAGGGTGGGAAGAATTCTTGATCTCGGATGTGGAGCTGGAAGACATGTCGTATATTTTGCGGAGAAAGGTTTTGAAACCTACGGCGCTGACATCTCTGAGACAGGCCTAGTGCTGACCAAAAAGAGACTTGGACGCCGTAGGTTGGAAGCCGAAATGATAAAATGTGACATGAAATCGATACCTTATGTTAGTTCCTGTTTTGATGCAGTTCTGTGTGTACAAGCAATCTATCATCAAAGGCTGAAAGAGATTCAACAGACTATTTCTGAAGTTCACAGAATACTAAAGAGAAGGGGTCTACTCCTCGTGAATCTCCACTCGAAGAGAAGTGACAAATACGGTGTGGGAACGGAACTTGAAGATGGTACGTTTATACAGGGGAACGGTCCGGAGAAGGGGGTTCCACACCATTTTTTCGATGAAGGTGAATTGCGAGAGTTGCTGAGAGACTTCGAAGTTGACATCGAGGTTAAGGAGAAGAAGGTTGGCGACTATCTGCGCAGCCTTTTCATCGTGTTGGCAGAGAAGATGTGACACTTCAGTACTGGGTAAGCACGCTTGCGTTCTGCGTGCATGAAGGAGTCCTTCTCTTTTTTCCCAATTCCACCTGAAAAGCTATAAATGAACGAACAGGTCTTGAAGTGCTGGCGAGAAGAGTGTCGCAAAGGCTTTTCGGCACCTCTGGAATCCGAGGTATCTTCAACCTTGACTTGACTCCGAAACTGACTCTTGAAGTCGGTCTGGCATTGGCAACCTACACAAATGGGGGAGATGTTGTGATCGGACATGACACGCGCGTCTCCTCCATCTTGCTGGAGCACTCAACTATCTCAGGCTTGTTGTCTGGAGGATCGAGCGTCCAAGGGTTGGGGCTAGTCCCAACACCTGTTTTGGCATTTCTGACGAGGGAGCTGGGTGCCGATGCTGGAGTGATGATAACCGCTTCCCATAACCCACCCGAATACAACGGAATCAAACTTTTCAGCTCAAACGGCACAGCCTATAATGAACAAGAACAGAAGGAAATCGAGAACATCATCCGCAAGAAGCTCTTCAAAAGGATAGCTTGGCAAAACGTCAGACCACACACAGTTGTGGATGAGACTCATCGCTACGTAGAGGCGATTCAAGCGGCTGTGAAGCTTGAGAAACCGTGGCGAGTCGTTCTTGATCCAGGCTGTGGAGCAACATGCCATGTGGCGCCAGCTCTCTTTCGGGCGCTCGGGTGCAAGGTTACAGCGATAAACTCCCAACCCGATGGCTTCTTTCCCGGAAGGAGTCCCGCACTGGAACCAGAGTCCTTGCGAGCTTTGTGTGGGGTAGTAAAGCAGTTGCAGGCAAATGTTGGGATTGCGTATGATGGTGACGGCGACAGAATGGTCGTCATCGACGAGAGGGGATTGCTGACTCCACTGGACCAGACCCTAACAGCCTATGCTAGTCACCTAGTCAGAAAGAATAGCGGTGGAGTGGTGGTCACCACTGCGGAGGCTTCCATGTGCCTTGAGAAGATGATTGAACCGCTGCATGGAAGGGTTGTAAGAACAAGCATCGGAGATGTCGAGGTTGCAGCTGCAGTGAAAAGTCACAAAGCGGTCTTTGGAGGGGAACCGTGTGGCGCTTGGATACACCCTCAGCATCACTACTGCCCAGATGGCGTGCTCTCATCCGCTCTGCTTCTACAAGCCCTGGAAGATGAAAACAAGACCTTAGCCGCATTCATCTCAGAAGTGCCGTGCTATTCGATACTTAGAGAAAAAGTGCCTTGCCTAAACCAGGCCAAATCTCGGGTCATGAAAGATCTAGAGGAGAATCTGCCATGCCTCTTTCCAAGTGTCAAAGAAAAGCTAACAATTGATGGACTACGCTTGACTCTAGAAGGTGGATGGCTCTTAGTCAGACCTTCGGGAACAGAACCACTAATACGCATCACTGTGGAGGCTGAAAACGCTGAAGACGCGAATAGCATTATGAAGATAGGTCTAGGGCAAGTGGAGAAATCCGTCAAGAGGGCAATGAAATGAAGGCTGTGATCTTAGCGGCGGGGGAAGGCGTTCGGCTTCGCCCTCTCACACTTACACGCCCAAAACATCTGATATGCCTAGGCGGCAAACCATTATTGGGGCATACTCTCGACGCACTCAAGGCGGTCGGGCTGAACAAAGCACTAGTCGTGATCTATTACATGGCAGACCGCCTAAAGCAGTCCTTCGGCGATGGCTCAGCGTTTGGAATGGAACTCAAGTATTCACTGCAGGACGGCGTACGGGGAACTGCAGACGCAACTGGTCTCGCCAAGTCCTACGTGGACGAGGACTTCCTACTGATTTATGGCGATCTTGTGGTTACACCTAATCTCATTGAGAAAGTCGTCAACTTTCATGAAGAGAATCAGCCTGTCGCAACTATCGCTGTTACGCCCGTGGAACATCCTGAGCATTATGGAATAGTGGAGCTTGTAGATTCAAAAGTGACTAACATTGTTGAGAAGCCCAGTCCTGACGAGGCGCCTTCCCATTTGGCGAACGCAGGCATATACGTTCTTTCGCCGGAGATCTTCGAAAAGATAGACCGGACTTCCGCTTCCAAAAGAGACGAGCTGGAAATAACAGATTCACTCAGACTCCTAATCCAGGAGAAAGAACCGGTACTGGCACTTCAAATCCCGCGTCAAGAGTGGCTTGACGTTGGAAGACCGTGGGACCTACTGGAAGCAAACCAGCAGATACTCAACAGGCTAGACTTCACGGTTGACGGTGAGATCGAGGAGGGGGCGCACCTAATAGGCCCGACAGCGATAGCTGAAGATGCAAGGATTCGCTCAGGAGCCTACATTGAGGGACCCGTCTTCATCGACAGTAACAGCGACATTGGACCAAACTGCTACATCCGTCCGCACACGAGTATTGGCAAAGACGTGAGAATAGGGAATGCATGCGAGATCAAGAACAGCATCATCATGGACAAGACACATATTGGACACCTTTCCTACGTAGGAGACAGCGTCATCGGCGAGAAGTGCAACCTCGGCGCAGGAACCACGGTCGCCAACTTCCGTTTAGACGGAAAGACTGTGAAGATGAGAGTCGAGGAGGAAGTGGTTGATAGTGAAAGGAGGAAGCTGGGAGCCATCCTCGGCGATTGTGTGAAGACGGGGATAAACAGCCTTCTCATGCCGGGAGTCAAGGTGGGACACAGCAGTTGGATCGGACCAAACCTTGTTGTGAATCGAGATGTTCCTTCTAGGACTCTGCTTCTCCTGAAACAGGAGATGGAGGAGCGAGAAACAGCGGATCAGCCGTAGTATGGACACACATCGCCTCTTTCGGTTATCCCCGAAATCAATAAGTCTTTTAGTAAGCACCGTAGAGTATGAGCGAAGGTGATAGAGAGTGTCAGCAGCACAGAGGAAGTTCTTCGGGGAGATAGCAGCTCTGCTCGAAGCGACTGTTATGGTGATAACGACCGACGGAAAGGGCTACACAGGCACCCTCACAGCGATAGTTCCCGACACTTTGAGCCTGTGCTTGGCAGAGGCGAAGGATGAAAAGGGAAGAACCCTACACAAGGTGGTCTTGAACGGCAGCATAGTTGCCCAAATCCTTGCCATTGAGAAGCCCTTTGATCTCAAAGCTTTGGCTGATAGGCTTGACAAGGTTTTCCCGACTATGGTGAAACTCTACGAGGATAAGGGATTCATCTGGGTTATGGATAAGGTCAAAGTCACCGAAAAGGGCGTGGAAGAGGGAAGAGGCCCAGCGGCTGAACGCGTTCAGAAAGTCTACGACCAGTTTGTCAGTGAAGCAAAAGCTTAGATGAGCCAGCGGAATCGAGATTCTTCTCTTCCTGCTCCTTTTTCTGTAGGACGAATAGCCATGCCAAAAGACCTCAGCATATCATGGGTAACCTGCGCAGCAACATCTAGCTTGCTCAAGTCAACGTCAAGATTCAACATTTTGCAGACTGCACGCAACATTTCACGAGCCGCTGACGCGTCTGGATAAAACCCGGGGGTCTCCGCGAGAAGGCAGAGGCCCTTCATGCCACGCAATCGTCCCAAGCCGACGAGGAGTCCCGCCAATCCGAAGATTTGTCCACCTATTATTTTGGCGCCCAGGCTCAACGGCTCATTCAGAATCTCTGGGTCAGATGCTGCGCAATACAGCTTGGGAGTGTTCACCTTCCCTGTTACTCTCAAGCCACCAAGAGTCATGACGTAGTCGCATCCCAACCTTTGGGCGATATCCAGTATTTGACCTGAAAGCTCGTATTGTCCGAAGGTTGTCAGGGCTTGAGTGTTGCCATGTAGGATAATCAAGTCCCTCTCGCGCCTCTTTCCTTCATAGTAGTACAGCTCGTTGACTGGAAATCTCGCTTGGCCGCCCTCTGCAGCTATGGCGAAGTCCTGAAAGGACGAAGAGCGAATCTCCGCAAAGCGTTTGGCGTTCAGTTCTCGAACGAGATGCAGAGCTGAAATATTCGCGACGAATCCTATGCCGGGAAGCCCCTCAATCAAGACAGGATCAGCCAGTTTCGGCTTCTCATACATCTGGACAGTGCAGCCCATGCTCTTCGTCTCTTCTGCGATTACGGTTAAGGCACATTCTAACGATATTAAGCTATTCACAGAACTCACGGACGCTATCGAGTCGGCGTACAGTGTCAGGCAACGACCCTAAGCGGTTCGCAGCTTTTTATGTGAGGTCATAGACCAGTATGCTGGTGGTTTCCTGTGCCTGCAAATCTCGAGGACCTTGAGAGTGTTATCCTTGAAAGGATGAGCAAGACCGAAGTCCCCGGTCTAAGCATCGCCGTCGTTGAAGGAGACAGATCAGTCTTCGCAAGGGGCTTGGGTTTTGGGGGCCTCTTATGGATGCATGCATGCAGAGGAAGCTACTCGGCAAGGAAAGGGCGTGACATCTTTTCACAAGAAAGCACACAATCTTTGTGCCAAAATACCTGCGCGGCTTAGGGGGCTATAGGTTGAGTTATGTTGACAAGATCGAAATCTTGTCGAAACGGTTAAGACCAATGTCAGAAGAGCAAGACGCTGACGCTGCAGTTGCTCTGTTGCTGAAACCTGCAGATCGGAGCCTCAAAGCCCTTTTTGTGAAGAGAGTTGAGAATCCTTCTGATCCTTGGTCGGGACAAATGGCTCTGCCTGGAGGGAAACGCAGTGCAGAGGACCGAAACTTGGAGCAAACAGTGATTAGAGAGACCTTGGAAGAGACCAACATAAATCTCCTCGATCGCTGCAGATTTCTCGGAGCAATGAATGCTCTGAGATCAACAGAAAGACCTGAAATGAAGATTCTTCCTTTCGTCATCATTCTTGAGCATGAACCAGCAATCGAATTAAATGAGGAGTTGGAGGAGTTCGTGTGGATTTCCTTAGAAGACCTTGTGCAACACAAGGGTACTGTCGAGCTTAGTTTTGGAGAGGTCCCAGCCTACACAATTGGGAGACACGTTATCTGGGGATTGACGTATCGTATTCTCGAGAGGCTCTTTTACACTTTCAACTGCTCACGGAGACTTCTTGACGAAACTAAACGCCCCTACACGCACAAGTGATTGACATCTGTGTGGCGTTTCATAGAGAGCAAAAGGTCGAATCCTTCATGTTACTCTTTGATAGCTGACGAGATTTATAAACATCGAAGTCAGGACTGATAGGAAGAGATGTCCTTTGAGATTCGAGAAAGAGATATCCTCGGTAGAATCGGTAGACTTGAAACTAAGAATGGGACTATAGAGACCCCGTTACTATTACCAGTAATAAACCCGAGCATCCAGCTGATTACACCGAAAGAAATGCAGAAGCTGTTCAATTGCACGGCACTCATGACCAACGCCTACATCATAAGAAAGCACTTTCAGGAGAAAGCCATTGAAAAGGGAATACATAGCCTTCTGAGTTTCAACGGAACTATCATGACAGACTCCGGAGCCTATCAAACTCTCGTATACGGAGATGTAGATGTACGCCCAGAGGAAATCGTGCAGTTCCAGGAAAGAATCCGCACCGACGTTGCCACGATACTGGATGTTCCCACTGGCTGGGGAGTCTCAAAGAAATATGCGCAACACACCGTTAATGAAACCCTAAGGCGCGCCAGGGAATTATCAGGAGTCAAAACTCGTGACGACATAGTCTGGGTAGGTCCAGTTCAGGGTGGACAACATCTCGATCTTGTGACCCATTCTGCCAGAGAGATGGGCAAGTTGCAGTTCGAAATTCACGCACTGGGAAGCCCAACGCCTGTCATGGAGCGCTATCTCTTTGAGACACTTGCAGAAATGATCTTAACAGCCAAGATGAACTTGCCGCTGGAGCGTCCGCTGCATCTTTTTGGGGCGGGGCATCCACTGATGTTCGTCTTAGCTGTGGCTTTGGGATGTGACCTGTTTGATTCTGCCGCTTATGCCAAGTATGCCAGAGAAGGGCGATACATGACGGAACAAGGAACAACGAGGCTGAGCGAACTTCGATACTTTCCTTGCTCCTGTCCAACGTGCAGGAAGTATACTCCGAAGGGGGTACAGGAGATGGAGAGGATTGAAAGGCAGAGAATTCTTGCTGAGCATAATCTGGATGTCAGCTTTTCTGAGATTAGGTTAATAAAGCAGGCGATAGTTGAGGGCCGCCTTTGGGAACATCTTGAGCTTAGGGCGCACGGGCATCCTAGTCTTCTTCAGGCATTGAAAAGCTTGGGCAAACATGCGAAATATCTGGAGCCCACAAGCCCTGTGAGAAAGAGAAGTGGGCTTCACTTTCTTAGTTCTCCCGGATTAGCGCGCCCAGAGGTGACACGCCACAGAGAGAGGCTCGCCGAGAGATATTCTCCGCCGGAGAACAGGGTTTTGGTGTTGCTTCCGCAAACTAGGATGAAACCCTTCCACAAGTCAGCCGAGTATCAGAGGTTTCTGCAGAATACTCAGCAGAGACGAGGTAGCAGTGTTGATTTGCATGTTTGCGTATATGCGGCCCCTTTCGGGATTGTGCCGGCAGAGCTTGATGAGGTCTATCCACTTTCCCAATACGAACTCGCGGCTCCATTAGACCGTGAAACAATAGAAGATACTGCTAAGCAAGCTGCAGACTACATCATGAGAACGAACTGCAAAGGGGTAATCTTGCTTCAGGACGCTGAAAATTGGAGGGGAAGAATAGTCATAGCATGTAAACGCGCATGCAAAAGGAAGGCGACGCCTCTTGAAATAGTCAAAAAATGAATCTCAAATGCCATCCATCTTTCTCTGAATGTGCAAATTGGTGCACGCACGTGCGACTAGCAAGCTACCGAAAAGCGAATCTGCCAACGCTTTTAGGGGGGTAGGGGTCTTGCTGGAACGTTCAGACGCCTACGAATCTCCCTTGCCAAGGCCACAGCATCCCCAGAGCGATGATTATCCGTGATCACAATCTTCGCCCTGCTCTCCTCCACATAGCGCAGCAGCCCGTTGAAATCAGAATGCCCGCTCAGTGCAATCCTGAATTCGTTTTCACTTAACATGCGACATGGACTGGAAAACTCCCACCCGCTAACATAGATACGAAGAGCATCATCATTTACACGTCTTCGAGAGGCCATGTGATAGAAGCCGAGAAAGGAATCCCCTTGCTGCAACATCGACTGGGCTTCCTCACTGTTCGACAACAAGAGATGGCGTCCAAATCGCATTCCATGCTTCTCACAAACCTTGGAGACCCGGAAGATTTTCTCAGGCGCGATGAATGGAACCTCAACTTTCGCTTCATACAGAATCTGCATGACCTCCTGGATCTTGCCGTGATAGCCGAAGAGATAAACTGGCCCATCTCTCACTGCATCCTCAACCAAAGAGATCAGGATGCCCCTAACCTCGCTTCCGAATTGTCGGACACGATAGGGATTTCCATAGGTAGCTTCTATGACCAGCACGTCTGTTTGAACTACAGGAGTATAGGGAATACGAAAGTCTCCGCTGTAGAGAATTCGCGTTCCCACATCGTCCTCCACCAGAACCTGAGCTGCTCCTAGAATGTGATCTGAGTAGTAGAGCGTCACCTTTTCAGCTTCATACTCGAAGGTTTCTCCATATTCAAGGGTCCTAAGGTTGTCCCTGTGCAAAGAAAACGGGTTCTCAAGAACGCTTATCAAATCCCTTGTGGCCCTAGTCATTATCACCGCTTCACAACTCTTCAGGCTTCTTCTTAGACCTAGGAGGTGGTCAGAATGAGCGTGAGTGACCGCTCTCAACGGTCTGGTCTCACTGAACCCGTCGCAAGCCACCTTCGTCCCCAGAAGGACTGCTCCCTGCTGAGTCACAGCCGCCTTTGGCCACGTATCCAACATGTTACGACCGGCTCCACAGAGTCCGTTTTTCTTTCGGCATCGTCAGAAATCTCCTCTCCGATACTCTGCCCCTCTTCTCCAAGCGATTTTATGCGTGAGACTTGGCACAATTCGAAGTTAATGCTTTCTAACATGCTGGAGTATATTTGATTCTAGATTCCGCCCGAGTCCAAAGTGGACAAAGCCAGAATGCCGCAGAATCACTCTTTTGAACGAAGACGGAATGCTCAACTAAAGAAGGCGCCCTGGACGAGTGCGCATATTTCGCGCTTTTTGCAGGTATCCGCGAAGTTATTGCGAAAAGTAAAATAGACACGCTACTCATGTAGAGCGTGGAGTTACACACAAATGAAAAAGAGAACAGTCCACGTCCTACTACTCTGTATAGCGACGCTGTCCATCATTTCCATCTGCGGAGGCGCAGCTTTGTCTTTTCTCGTAACCCAACCTGCAGGCGCTTCACGCACAATGCTTGCGGAAATAACTGAGAATGCTCTTCAGAATGCCAAACAGCCCGTTCTCCGCCTCGTTCCTCTTGGAGATTCCATCGACGACCCGGTACCTCACACCCACTGATGCGAGCTTGAAGCAGACTATAAGGGACTAGATAGCTTCGAACAGGGGGGGATCCTACGAGTAAGCTTGAACACTACGATTGGATGCTGCAATATCTGAAAATGCTAGACTCGACCACGGCAAAGATATTGGAAGGTCTGGCAAAACATGGTCCAAGGAACACTCTGGCTTTGGCTGGATCGATAGGATTGCCCCCAACAACCGTGAATTTCCGTATAAAAAAGTTGATGAAAGACGGCTTGCTCAGAATCAGAGCCAACCTGGACTACTCTAAGCTTGGGTTGATTAAGACAGCTCTCATTGCGGAGTCTGAGCCTGGACAGGAAAGGAAGCTGCAGCAGATCATTAGTAACCTTGATTACTGGACCTACATGGTCCGGTGTTATGGAAAATACGATGGGTACTATAGCGTTTTTGCTTTTCCGGCTGAACATAAGAAGAGACTCAAAGAGTATCTGGAGAAAGCCACGCAACTGAAAGGACTCTCTCGCTACCTCTGTTTTCATACATCAAACCTGATTGAAGTTGCGCCCAACTTCGACTGGTTTGACTTCAGGAGCAAATCTTGGACCTTCCAATGGAAAAGCTGGATCGACGAAGTCCAAAACGCATCTGACCAGCTTCCTCAAAGACTCACGGACCCTCAATCGTACTCCATTCGAGCTGACAAAGCGGATATGCTAATCATGAAGGAGCTGGAGAAAGACGGAACCGCAAAATTCACTGAGTTGGCAAAAGTGGCGAACATGACACCTCAAGGAGTCAGATACCGATATCATAGACACCTTGCTGGACGTGCCCTTTTGATGGATTGTGAAGTCGCAATACTTCCATATCCGCTCCCCATCTCGGAAATGTGCAGTTTCGTGATCGACTTCGACAAGGAAGAAAAGCTGGCTAAATTCGCCAACAGCCTGCGAAACAAGCCGTTCATCTTCAACTATGCAAAGGTCGTGGGCAGACAATCCCTGGTGGTTCACACGTACACGCCGAAAGTCGAGTTCTCAAGATTTCTCGATTCGATGAACCGGTTGACTGAGAAGAGGCTTATTCAGGATTTTCTCTACGTCAACTTGGATGTGGCGTCATTCAAGCGCCAGACTATGTCCTACGAGTTCTTCAGAGAGGACAAATGGACGTATGCTCACAATAAAAAGCTTGAGGCGTTGAATACAATAACAAGCAGGAATGCCTAGGTGCTTCTCACTGAGCCTACAGGGACAAAACAGCTGACAACGGCTTTCTTTACGGCAAAAAAGAAGATAGATTTCAGCCAAAAAACAAAAGGTTTTTAAGAATGAAAAGCCAAAAGATGAATATCGTGTTGCAACGAGTGAAAGCCAGAACACTTTTTGCTCATGCAAAAATGTTTGCTCCTTTCTCTTTCAGCCTTCTGGCTTCCACTCGCCAACACTAAACAAATCGCCTTTTCATTTCTTGCCAGCGAAGGCCGTGTGAGTTAGGTGTAGACAACACTGTTTGCAGAATGTTGCGCATAGAGCTTCAAAACGGCCAACAATATGAGGAGCATGAGGAGTCAAAAGGCGGAACCCTTCTCGACTGACCCTCCATTAAGCGAAGTGTTTTGCTGGAAGGGAGCAAAGGAGGGATGAAGGAAACTCCCTTCCAAGCCAACGAGAATTTCTCCCGTCTCTTTCAGCATCGTATCAGACTAAATGGAATTCTATAGTTATTGTTTATTGCGCAACTAGACATATTTCGCGCAGACAATCTATGACTAGTTTCGGTACATTGAGGACGTTCTTGAGGTCGTACGGGGCATTTTGTGTCGCAGATGACAGGGTGTCCGTTCACGCGAAACGCTATCGAAGAAACACTAGCATAGAAGAGTGCAAGAGCCATCCCTGCGGCTCTTCTCGCGAAGAAGGACGCCTCCACAGAAGTGTTGAAGGTTCTGTTTGCCGCAAGTCCATATAGGTCTAGACAATTCATACGAAATTCTTATTTAACTACGATAGATCACGACGCTGAGCATAGAAAGGAGTGGCGAAGCGATGAGCAGAAAGCAGCATCCAGTATCACTTCTAACTGTAGCAACGGCTTTATGCGCGGGTCTCTACGCCGTAGGTTGCTACATGACAGCCTACATACCCTCCCCGTGGGGTTTTGGTCAGTTCAGACCAGCAGTTATTATACCCGCGTTCTTCGCGACCATATTCGGTCCGATCCCGGCGGGACTTGGCGCAGCCATGGGCACACTAATAGCCGATTCCGTGAAGCATGGGAGTCTTTACCCCGGAAGCTTGATCGCAGCGGTGCCTGGAAACTTCATAGGCTTCTTTCTATTCGGATATATCGTTAGAGGGAAATTCACTTGGAGACGATTCATAACTGCTTCGAATCTCACCCTTGCAGTAGCCAATTTCATTGTTGCTTTCTTGTACGTCTTTGCTTACAAAGTACTCTACGCCCAGACATTCCTTGATCTCCCTGTGGAGGCATTGATTGTGCTTTCGACAGGCTTGACGATTTTCTGGTTCGTGACTATGCTCCCCTTTGTGCTTGTGGTTACGCCTCTTCTGATACGGGCGGTTGCTGCAGCGTTTCCATCGGTTGTCCCAAAAGATGTGAAAGTCCACAGCTTAGGGCAGGACCTTCCGAAGACAACCTTTAGCCTAGCTTTGCTTGTCCCTGGCCTGATCATGCTACTGGCAGGGTTGGCGGTGACATTCTCCGCGCTCGGAAACTACATGTCCCTTTACTGGGGTCCCAAATATTTCCCCCCAATAATCATGGACCTTATCCAACTGATGTTCTATGGAAGTGGCGTTGTCCTATGCGTCTTAGGCATCCTAGCATTCACAGGAAAGATGTTTTTCAGACCGAAAGTCCCAGCAGAAGCCAAAGTGGCCTAGAACGCCCCAGCAACCCCAGAGGATGCATCGAGTTCAAGTCTTAGTGCTTAAGTGATGAAGACCATGAGGAAACTCAAAGCGGTGGCTGTTGGCGGAACCTTCGATGAGTTTCACAGAGGTCATCAGGCTCTGCTGATGAGAGCCTTTGAGGTTGGAGAGCGTGTCTTGATCGGGTTGTCTTCTGACGAGTTTGCTAAGGAGTTGAGAAAGCCTCATGAGGTTGCGAGCTATGAGGAGAGACGAGCCGCTTTGGAGCACTTTTTGAAGAATCAGGGAGTCTTTGATAGGGCTAAGATCATCACACTGCACGATGCCTATGGCGTGACCTTGTCGCAAGGTTGTGTTGACGCGGTAATTGTGAGCCGAGAAACTGAGCCGATCGCTCAGGAGATTAATCAAAAGAGAAAAGCGAGCGGCCTGCAGCCCCTGAAGATCGTCGCCATCGAAATGGTTCCTGCAGAGAATCACCTTCACATCTCCACAACAAGGATCCGAGAGGGGCAGATTGACCGCGAAGGGCATCTGCTGAAGAACCCTGGTCTCTAACACCAGCAGTTGGTTGAAGCCGCAGAGCGTCAGAAAGCAGAGAAGACCGTTTCATCCTGACACCCAAAAAGGGGACTCCTATGCTCTCCAAAGGTGATTCCGAAAGGCAGGCGTGTCTGAGAGATCAGAGAATCAAAACGAGGAAGACGAGAGAGGACCCATACATTTCAAAGGTGCTTGCTGCCCTCAAACAGCAAATGAAGCTCCTTGACATTGGCTGTGGCACTGCCCACATAATCCAGAAACTGGCTGAACTGACCGGCAGTTCGGTTCTTGTCGGACTTGACGTTTCCCTTGCTATGCTAAGAAGTGCAAGGGCAAACAGCGCGAGTCTGCGCGTTGTCAGATTGATTGAGGGCGACGGATACTGCCTTCCTTTTCCTGATTGCTGTTTCGATATCGTAGTGACAAGACTCGCCAATTACTCACCGCAGGAAGCATACCGAGTTCTGAAAGAAGACGGGTACTTCTTCGAGTACGGTTTAGGGCCAGAGGCTGACCGAGAAATCAAGGAATTCTTCCCAAGAAGAATTGAGAAAGAGAATTTCTTCTTCCCCAAAGACAGAACGGAATGGAAGCAGGAAGTCTGCGAATCCATCATTGAAGCTGGCTTTGAAGTCTCAAGCATAGAAGACTACAAAGAGGATGAACACTGCCCAAGTAAAGAGGATTTACTGGACCTCCTTGAAATGGTCCCGCTGGTCAGGGATTTTGATCGAACGAAAGACGAGAAGAAGATCAATGAGCTTGTGCAGAAATATGGAAGCAGCTGTGGTGTGAAGCTCACGTGGCACTATTACATCCTAACGGCAAGAAGACTCTAGCCCAAAAAACTGAAGACGCATCTAGAATGATATGTCCGCGCGCATGCGAGGCGCAAAGAATCCGCAAAGCTTTCTCTGTTCAGAAATGCAGTTTGATGGACCGGGCGGGATTTGAACCCGCGGCCTCCTGGATGCAAGCCAGGCGTTCATGCCAAGCTGAACTACCGGCCCCTCACCGATTCATGAGCATGAAACACAAACTAAACTCTTTCGATAGGTGCAAAAAGACCGTTCACCTAGTGCCCTGCGCCATGTGGACGCGTGCAGAGAGTTCAGCAGAAGCGTGTTGAAGAAGGCTAAATCTGTAGAATGCAGGGATCGTCGTCTCTGAAAGTGAAGCCTGACTTGGTGTCACCGAGAGGAGCGAGTGGCTTATGGTTTGTTCGGGTGCGCGCATGTGTGGGGAAGGTTCTGGTTTCGTTCCTTCACGACTTTGCTTCTCCACTCTGCATTCTTCTCTTTGTCCTTCGCCAGGAGCTCAAAAAACCTCTCAGTTACCTTTTCTCGTTCTTCCTTCGGTAATTGGGCCGCCAGCGAAGGATTTCGCCAATAGTACCTAATGTCTTTCATCCCTTCTCCAGCCTGCAGATGTCAGTGAGTAGGCTAGAATCAGGCGCATGTAAAGCCTTTATGCCATTTATGGCAGGTTGTGTTTTCTGCAATATTCCAAGCAGAAGCCTATTTGGCTTACAGGCAACTGCCGATCCTTTTTCAAAGGTACCACGAACATTGCGAAGTGGATGAGTATTTTTCCTGTGCGTTGAATCCTGATGTGGGAAAAGCTTCTGACGGGGAGAACCCACCCTGCGAACGTCCAATTCATTTGAGGTCTGGATACTTCCTTCTTATCGCCTCATCGGCGATCTTGGCAATCATACGGCTAGAGATCAACACGCATTTCGCACCTATCAACTCAGCCAGATCAGCTGGTTTGGCGTCCTGAGTCACAAGCAGCAAATCATGCTTCTTAGCGTACTCCACGACTTCCTGGTCTTTCTTGCCTTTCAAGCCTTCGTCGTGAACTGTGACGACGTGCCAGCCTAGGATTTGGAAGTATTCTTTCAAGCCAGCGTACATTTCGTCAAGCAGAATCTTCAACGGCATGCTTGGATTGTGGGTGTGGCGTGTATTAGAAGGTTCGCTGAACAGAAGTTTACATTTGTAAAGGCAAGCCCCGCTTGACGACATGCACATGCGCTATCGAAGATCAGCTAAGCGTAGAGAACACACGTGTCCCGCATTTCATCTTTCCACAATGAAAGCGATTTTGACATCGGCACGGTATTCCACGATCGTGTTGTCTCTTACCTTTGCAGTGAATCGCTTCACGTGGACTCCCTTGATGTTCTTGACTGTTTTTGCTGCCTCCTTCACCGCGTTTTCAACGGCACTTTTCCAGCTATCTGGTGAACTACCTATCAGCTCAATTATCTTCGCAACTGGCATAGCTTTCACCTCCAAAACTAAGTGGCTTCCACGCAACTTCAATTTTTCGATTTTTCGGGAAAGTTCCCTCCAGCTGTTTGTTCCCAGAATTAACATTTCAGCCCCTACAGGCATGCACGTAAGGCACAACTGATGACTTATTCTTGCTCAGATAAGC
>Ga0209427_10004086_pt1 | contig 16955 bp, 8 predicted proteins | sample DeeMarSWOR136_30_FD_187465 | JGI IMG/M metagenome (GOLD analysis project Ga0209427, IMG submission 187465) | Marine sediment microbial communities from White Oak River estuary, North Carolina - WOR-1-36_30 (SPAdes) (version 2) | ecosystem: Environmental > Aquatic > Marine > Intertidal zone >...
ATCGTCCGAAGATGAATTGTCCTCATTTGACTTGGCCGCGAACGTTTCTTAGACTTTATAGGGACGTTCTCGTATGATTGTGCAGATATTCAGGGGGAAAGCATGATATTCAAAAGCATGACCTCATTCGTCATCACATCGGCCTGTGCGTTGCTCTTGACGGCGTCGTGTTCGGAAGAAGTGGTTTACAGAAAGCCGGTTCCCGGAAGAGGGTATGGCCCACCGCCTCACGCTCGCGCCTACGGCCATCGACGCAAACACGTGGCGGGCGTCGAGCTCGTTTTCGATGCCGCGCGGGGCGTCTATGTCGTCGTCGGATGTGTGGACCATTACTACTACGACGGCTATTTTTTCCGCCTTCACGGCGATGTGTGGGAAATCAGCCTGTACCCCGACCGGGGTTGGGGGCCCTTGGGTCATAAGTCGCTGCCGCGCGGGCTTCACGCCAGGGGCAACGGCAAGATCAAGAGCCCCGGAAGGAGTCAGGGCAACAACAAGGGCCGGGGTAACGGCAAACACAAGAAGACGTCCTGATTCAGATATCAGAGGACAGAAGACAGAGGTCAGAAAGCAGAGGTCGGAGGTCTGTCTTCTGTCTTCGGTCCTTCGTTTTCATTTCTGAAACGCCCTTTCCGGTTTCTTTGCGCCTTGGCGACGAAAAGTATGCCCAGAGGCCCGAAAACGGTGGAAATTCCGGCCTGAATATGGTAAGAAGGGTATTAGAAGGTTCTGCTGGAAAGCCAGAAACCGGAATGTGAAATGTCGAATCTGCCCCGATCCTCGATGTTGGCTGCCTGCACCTCGTCGAGAATCGATGATTGAGCACCGAGCAGCCGCGATTGGAGAAAGGGTCGGACACCTATGAAAAACCATGAGGATTTTCGATTTTCGATTCTCGAATTTCGATTGAGCAATTGGCAATCCCCGATCGTAAATCGTAAATGGGTAGTTTCTGTTTTCTGTCTTCTGTTCCTGACCCAGCCCGGCATGGGACTTGTTGTGACGGAGCTGATGTACCATCCGGCGGATGACGGGGAGGAACTGGAGTTCATTGAGCTGTACAACAACCGGGCCGTCTTTGAAGACCTCAGCGGCTACGCCTTCACGAACGGCATCCAATATCTATTTGAGCCCGGGACGATCCTCGAAGCCAAACAGTACCTTGTCGTGGCGCGGAATCCGGTGGCCCTTGCGGCGGCGTCCCACGGCGCCGGGATCGGCGTGATTGTCGGTCCTTACTCCGGCCGGCTCGCCAATGACGGCGAGCGGATCGAGCTGTCCGACGCCGCCGGACAGATTGTCATCTCGTTTCGATACGACGAGCAAAGCCCGTGGCCGGTCTCTCCCGACGGGACGGGGCATTCGCTGGTTCTGGCCCGGTCCGGCGGCGATCCGGAGGAGGCGTCCACATGGGCGCCGAGCACTACCATTGGCGGGTCGCCGGGCGAGCCAGATCAGGAACAGGCGGATGTTTCGAGTCCGAGTCTTGCTGTTCTGGTGAGTCTGGGCCACCCGGGGCGGTATTTCAAGGGGCGCTCGGAACCATCGCCGGACGCCGCTGGGCGGGCCACGACGGGCTGGACCGAGGTCGGGTTCCAGGACAATCCCATCCGAACCGCCTGGAGTGAAGGGCCCAGCGGGTACGGCTACAGCAGCGATCCCGCCGAACTGCAATACATCGGAACACAAACGAACGATATGTCCGGCCATTATATGTCCCTCTACGCCCGCTTGTGGTTCGCGCTGACGCGAGACGACGTCGCATCCTTTTCTCAGTTGCAGGCGGAGGTTCACTACGACGACGGCTTCGTGCTGTATCTCAACGGGACGCGCGTGGCGGCCTCCGAGGGGATCGCGGGCAATCCACCGGCCTACAATCAGAGCGGAGGGACAGCGACCGATCCTCCGCCGGCCCTCGTGGATCTGACGAGCCGGCTGAACCTGCTGGTCCCCGGCACGAACATCCTGGCCATCCAGGTGCATAATGCGAATCTCTCCGGCAGCTCGGACTGCTTTGGCAGCCCGATTTTACGCGCCGTCATCGGGACTGCGGGAGGCGGTGATGATCCTCGCGCACGCGTGGTGATCAACGAGTTGCTGGCCAATAGCGATGCGGGTGCAGGCCTCGACTGGATTGAGCTGTACAATCCAGGACCGGTTCCGGTCGATTTGAGTAACGTGTATCTGAGCGACGGCCAGGCCGAGTTGTTGAAATGCAAGCTCCCGGACGATGTGATCTTAGAAGCCGGTGAGTTCTGGACCGTTAGCGAGGGGACGGGGCCTGATGATTTTGATTTTGCGCTGGATTCGACCGGAGAGACGGTGTATGTCACGGCGGCGACACCGATGGACAACGGCGAGCCGGTGCCGATTCGCGTTCTGGATGCGGTGCGATTTGGGGCGATGGAGCCGGAAGTGACTTTCGGGCGCTTCCCGGACGGATCGGAGACGTTGAGCGTTCTTAGCGCCGCCACGTTCGCCGGACTTAACGCCGAGCCGTGGGTCGGGGACATTGTGATCAATGAGATCATGTACCACCATGCTATGCGCGATGAGCGCTACGAGTATGTGGAACTGTACAATCGGGGGACCGAGGCCGTTTCGCTGGCCGGCTGGGCCTTCACCGACGGCATTAGCTATACCTTCGCGTCCGGTACGCAGGTCGCGCCGGGCGCGTATCTGGTGGTGGCCAAGGATCCCGATTTCCTTGCGGACGTCTACGATAACCTGATTGTCGGCTCGAATCTGATCGGGCCCTACACCGGAGGACTGGATGACCACAGCGAACGCATCCGGCTGTCGTATCCGCTTGAGCACGTGGATCCGGACGGCGGAGACGTCGAGGTGCTGATGGTCACGGCTGATGAAGTGACCTACTACGACGGCGGCCGATGGCCGAGCTGGGCCGACGGGCAGGGGGCCAGCCTGGAACTGCGCGATCCGCGGAGCGATAACGATACGCCCGATGCCTGGGCCGACAGCGACGAGAGCAGCAAAACGAGTTGGCAGGCGTTCTCCTTCACGATTGAGGCCAACGACTCCAGGTATACGCACGATCGGGTCACGGTCTTCGATCTTATGCTGCTCAACCGCGGGGAGGTGCTCCTCGACGATCTGTCGATGAGCGTCGGTCGCGGGAATATCCTGAGCAATGGTGGGTTCGAGAGCGCCGAGGCCAATTGGCGGCGCCTCGGCAATCACGTCCGGTCGTTTGCAACGACGGCTGACAGCCGGTCCGGATGGCGGTCGCTGCACCTGATTGCAACGGGCCACGGCGATCCCGGCGCCAACCGCATTAACCAGTCGATCCCCGGTGGGACGGTGGACCGAGTGACCTTTGCGGGCTGGGCCCGCTGGTTGCGGGGGTGTCGTTTCCTGTTGTTGCGGACCTCGCGGGAGCTGTCGCCCGTTCAGCCGCCCCGGCCGGCTCATGCGTTTGAGTTGGAGATGCCGCTGGACCTGGGAACGCCCGGCCTGCAAAATACGGCGTTTGTGCCTAATCGCGGGCCGGATATTCTCGATGTGCACCACGCGCCCGTGCTGCCGTCGGCCGGCGAGGCGATCACCGTGACCGCTCGCGTGAACGACAATGACGGTGTGGCGTCCGTTCTGCTCCACTATCGATCCGAGGGTTCCACGAGATTCAACAACACCCCGATGAGAGATAACGGCTCGGGTAACGACCTGGTTGCCGGAGACGGACTTTTCACAGCCGCGATCCCCGGTGCCTCCGGCGGAACCATGCGGGCCTTCTATATCCAAGCCACCGACGGCTTGGCATTAACGCGATTTCCGACCCGGCTGCAACCCACGGCCGAGGTGCCCGAGAGGACCTGCCTGGTTCGCGTCGGCGACACGCTGCTGACAAGCCGGTTCGCAACCTATCGTATCTGGTTATCCGATGATGTCGTTAGCACGTTCCGCTCACGTCCTAATCTCTCGAACGAGCTGCTGGACTGCACGTTCGTCTATAACGATACGGACGTGTTCTATAACGCCGGTCTTCGCTACCGCGGCAGCCCGTTTATCCGGAGCGGCTCGGGCCAGAATCCGCTCGGTCGAGAGGCCTATCGGATTACATTCAATCCTGATCAGAAATTCGGGGACCGTGAGGAGATCAACATCGACACCGGTGAAGGAAGCAATCGTGGAATCCTCCAGGAGCGCGCCTCCTATTGGTTCTATCGGCAGATGGGTTTGCAGTACTCGACGCAGGAGTTTGTACGCCCGATCATCAACGGTAACAGCCACTCCGCCTTCGAGGATGTCCGGAAGATTGACGGCGACTACATCGACAAGTGGTTTCCATTCGATAACGAGGGGTATATCCATAAAATCGACGACTATTTTGAGTACTCATCTAATGGCACGCAGCACAGGAACCTCGATGAGGGATTGAAGTACGATTCCAGACACCCGCTGCTCAAGGAGACCTATCGGTGGGGTTTCGAGAAGCGGTCGCATCGGGAAAACGATGAGTGGCAGCATCTGTTTGATTTAGCGGTTGCGTTGAACACACGGTCGAGCAGTCCGGCCTACGAATCGAAAATCGAGTCCGTTATTCATCCTGAGTATTTCGCTAAGGTGCTGGCGATTCGTCATGCTTTGGGCGATTGGGATAGCTATGGCTACAACCGGGGCAAGAACAATTATTTTTATTATGCCCTGCCGGAGGGCAAGTGGTACCTGATCCCGTGGGATATCGACTTTACGCTGGGCTCGGGTAACGGGGCCAATACAAACTTGTTTTCCGTAAATTCCGGGCAGTTCCCCGAGGTTTATCAGTTTCTCCACTATTCCAAGTACCGGCAGATGTATCTGAATGCGTTCAAAGAGCTGGTGAACGGTCCTTGGCAAACGTCCTACGGTACGTCCAATCCGCCGACAGCGTTCGATGAGTTCCTGGATGACGCGGCCGATGCACTAATCGCGGATGGGGCCGGCAGCGGTCGGAGGGATGGCATCAAGCAGTTCGTCCGTGACCGTCGGGCGTATATCCTGACACAGATTCCATCGGGTCGTTGAAACCGATCTCACACTTATCGCGTCCGGAGGACGTCTGAACTTGTATGCCGATTCCTACAAGGAATCTTGCAGTCCTTGAGCGCGTTGCCGCAATTGTTGCGTGCGTTCGGGGCTGATTGTCTTACCATAGCGGAGTAGCGCGTATTCGCGGTACCAGTCTGATATCCTCGTCCACAGTGCATTGCCCGGCTCTCGTTCCTGGAGCCGATGCGAGAAGGCGTGTAGTGTCTCACTGGGGTCCCTGCGCGGCCCGGCGGCCTTGACCTTGCGATCCATCCTGAGAAGCATCCTGTGCAGAGGCACGAGGGCCGGATCTCTCGCCCCTCTTGGTTGTGTAGCTCCCGCGGATCTCCTCCCGCGGTAAAGCTGGGATAAGGCCCACGCCAGCACCGCGGCGAGCAGGCCGGTCAGCAGCAACGTTCCCGGAAGGATGCCATAGGATTCGAACAACCAGCTTGGCAGGCCGAGAAGGCCATACTCATACACGGCCTGCAGGAGTTGGCGAAGGAGCGCGCCGGCGCCGCTGCCGAGGCGTTCGGTCTGTTCGTCGGAGGCCGCTGCGCCGGCGTCTTCTCCGACCGTCGCCTCGACGATGCTCCACTGATTTTGTTCCTGGTCCCACGCCTCGACCCAGGCATGGGCGTCCATGTTCCGGGCGACCCACAGGTCACGCTGGTCGTCGCGCTCCGTGACCAGGAAGCCGGTGACGTATCGCGTCGGCACGCCGGCCAGACGCAATAGGATCGCGGCGCCCGAGGCGAAATACTCACAGTAGCCGGCGGAGGACTCGAGCAGGAAGTGGCTCACCTTATCCTCAGAATCCGGTGGAATATCCACCCCGAGCAAGTATGTGTAGTTGGTACGAAAGTGTTTGACCACAGCGTCAATCTTCTCGGCCGTCGTGGTGCACCCGGCAAAAACCCTCGCTGCCAGTTCGCCGACACGCGGGTCAAGTCTGGTAGGGACATCCAGCATCCGGCGATACTGCACGCTCGTCGGGGGCTTTCGATGGACCTGATTTCTGAAGGCAATGCGGTAGTTCAGGCCGACGCGCAGACTCGGTGCGTAGACAATGTCGTTGTTGTCGCGCAGGATCACGCCGAACGGTGCTTCAATAGAGGATGTTCCCAGAGGCGTGAACACGGCATCGGCGAACCGGGACACGTGCTGGACGGTCATATACTCGCAATTCGAGACGTCTGACTCATCGAGGCGAAAGGCATTCCTTCGGCCTGCGAAGTAGATGCCGAACGGTCTGTTCCGCTGCGGCATGACCTCTTGCTTGTTTGCCGAATCGCTCCATTCGGATCGCCGGTACTGCTCGAAGGCGCAGGCCCGCAAGTAGCCCGGGCTGCCGGCGCACCGGATGTTCAGCACAGGCGATGGATCGAGGTCACCTTTGATCGAGAGTATGCTGGAGAGCTTGCCGCTTTTGGAGAATCCGGCAAGCACCCCCGTGGTTGTTGAGCTGCCTGAGCCGGCGCCCGGTCCCCAGAACCAAACCGGCAGGTAGTTGACGACTTCAACATTGCCGTAGAGAAGTGTGCCGGTAATCCATCCGCTGTTTGCAGCGACGAGAAAGATCAGAGCGAAAACCAGCCTCCGGGAAAGGCGCCCCGCGCCCGCCGGGATCAATGTCTGCGTCGATTCGCGTGCCGCCGTTGCATAGAGCACCAGCAGAATGACGGACAGAAGCTCCGAGAGCCGGAACACGAGGTACAGGTCGTCGAGCAGGAGGGCTTGCCCGGCGGAGATGGTCACGGCGATGTGAAACAGGCCCAGCGACGACGGCAATCGTTGAGGCGATCCGAGGAACAGGATGAGAATCATGGACGCAAGGAAGTAACGGGCGATGGTCTGCCAGGCGACGGCCGCCGCCTGGTCGTAGGCAATGCGACCGGTGGCGCCAAAATAGCGGAACTGCAGGGCGAACATGGCGGCCAAGAAAAGCAGGAGGAACGATTTGATGACTCGTCTCTCCGGCTTGATATCCCACGTAAGACGCCGCCGCAGGCCCAAGAGACCCAACATGCACAGGATGGCAGGGTAGGCAATATCGCCGGAGGCCAGCGCGGTCAGCAGCGAGCTGCTCACTATCATAACGATGGCGATGGCCTTTTGTGTTTTCATACGGTTTCCACCTGCCCGGACAGGACCTCGTCCGCGGAAAGGAATCGGATGCTTTCCGGCCAGCCCGCATGAGTCGCGGGCATCCCCTCGACCAGCTCGCCGATCAGCACAACCGTCGTGTGACAGCCGGCGCGGCGGGCCATATCGAGCAGCTGCTGGTAGGCCTCGTTCCAATTCAACAAGATGAAAATGACCTCGGACATCTCACGAAACCGACTCGCCAATATCGGCTCGGCGTGCGCGACGGAATAGCCTCTGGATAACTCGATGCCTGCCAGAATCTCGTGTATCCTGTCGAGGCGCACCGTCCTCGGCCGGTCCGTGAACCGGTGCAGATCCGGGCCGGCAAGCAGCAAATCAATGAGGCGGTCCGTATTCACGGTGAATGCTATGGACGCACAAAGAGAAATAGCCGCCTCGAGTTCCTTAACTTCCTTTGGCTGTGATCGCGACGGAATTTTGGGTACAGCCGTATCCAATACCAGTGCGGTGTAGTAATCGAAATCGTCGTGGTATTCTCTGGTAGCCGGAACGGCCAGACGTGCCCAGGCGCGGGCATCGATCTGGCGTGGGGAATCCCCCGGCTGGAAAGGGCGGTTCCCCGCATATTCGGCAGAGCGTCCCGTACGTCCGGCGGGTCGTGCGCTGCCGGCACGGACTGGTCGGCCGAAACCTCGGGCACACATTCGAAGCGCAGAAAAGGCCGGAAGTACGATCACCTGCTCCGCATCGTCGCGGGAGGTTCCGAAGTTGAACAGGTTGAACGGAAAGCTGGATCGGCATATTGGTTGTTTGATCTGGTAATAGCCTCGTCGCTTGGGTCGTATCGTGATCATCACTTCAATGGTCTCTCCGGGTCCCAGGCGGGGGATGATCTGCTCGTCGCCGATGTGTTCGATCACCTTGGGCAGAGTGTCAAATCTCACACAGAGATTATAGGCCGGGAAGCGCCCGACGTTCTTGAGTGTGTACCGCAGCGGCGCGCTCTGGCCTGCCATGATGCGATCGGGCAAGTTGCCGCTGAGCTGGATATTGGGCCGCAGAACAAGACCGACCAGCAAGGCTATCAGTACGGTCCAGATCAGGATAGAGAGAACCCCAAAGGCCGGAAAGATCAGAGCCGTCAGGGCGACGAAGCCGATTCCGGTGAGCACCACCCGTCCGGCGTCGGTCAAGCCGAAATGCAATGTCGCTTCAGATCTGCTCACTGTTCCTTCTCACCTTTTCAAACCGGGACCTTAATGTGGCCGACGATATCCGTGACGATCTGCCTGGCGGTCGTACCGCTGTGGCGCGCCTTGGTGGTCAGGAGAATTCGGTGCGGCAGCACATGAGGGACAAGCCACAAGACGTCGTCAGGAATGACAAAATCGCGCTTCTGGAAATAGGCACGGGCCCGCGCCGCTCGGGACATCATCAGGGTGCCGCGAGTGCTCAAACCCAGTCGAAGACGATTGTCGTGGCGGGTTGCATGAACGATCTCGACGATATACTCCATAAGACTGTCATCCACGTGAACGCCGGCTACCTCTTGCTGGATCTGCTGGACCTGTTCGAGCTTGAGCATCGGCTCGATTCGATCGAGCGGCTCGTTCAGGGCGTGCGACTTGAGAATATCAACCTCGACGTCGGCCGCCGGATAGCCGAGGGCAAGACGGACGAGAAAACGGTCCATCTGAGCTTCCGGCAGGGGATACGTGCCGTGGAACTCGATGGGATTCTCTGTGGCAATGACCATGAACGGCCTCGGAAGCAAATAACGCTTGCCTTCAATCGTCGCCTGGTTCTCGTTCATGGCCTCCAGCAGGGCCGATTGGGTCCGGGGCGAGGCGCGGTTGATCTCATCGGCAAGAAGGATGTTGCAGAATACCGGACCCGGATCGAACCGAAAGTCTCCGCTGACCGGATTGTAGATGGATGAACCTAAGATGTCGGCGGGCAGCAAATCCGGCGTGAATTGCACCCGGCGAAATTTGGCATCAATGCTCTTGGCTAATGCTTTCGCCAGGGTGGTCTTGCCGACGCCTGGCACGTCTTCGATCAGGACGGAGCCGCCGGCCAGGAGCGAGACAATCAGAACGTCGATACAATCGCTCTTGCCGTAAATGACACTTTCCAGATTCTCCTTCAGCCGTCCCAAAAGTGAGTCATTCGTTCGAGTGGTTTCCAACCTTTGTCTCCCGACATACAGTCCCATACGCTCACGTAGTCCGGTGCGGTATTATAAATTAATACGCCTCAATTGGGAATCAAGTTCTCGGCGACTGCACCGAGCCGGACGAAAAAATCGATACTGTCGTATCATGAGAAAGCTCCCATTATCCTGCTATTCGGTTTTCACGGCTTCTGCTCGAATGTGACGTGCGTGTTGACCTTTTCGTACTGAGGCGGTATGTCGGCGCGGTAATCCATCTTCAACGACAAGCCGGACCGCCAGGGAGACCACCCTGTGGGCATAATCGCTTCCAGGCAGGGCTAAGTCATCCATGTGGAATGGCGCCAGTTCAATCCCCAGTGGGAATCGCCCGGATACGAGCAGGCCGACGACATCCCAAGCCCCGGTATGGGGCCAATCACAGATTCTGGTGGTAGGAAAGGACCTAATTGTCTGAACAAAAGACCAGGTTTGGCGCATCATTGATAATGAACTCGAAGTGACCGCTTCTTCCCGTTGTCATCCCGGCGAAAGCAGGGACCCAGAATCGTGGCAACAAGGTGGATTCCCGCTTTCGCGGGAATGACAAACTGTGTTATGCTATTGTTATAGGATGATGTGTTAAAGTACGCGACTTGAAATCGGTCCGTTTGAGTAACGAATCATCTATTACCATAGAAATCAGAGGGCTAATCATGCGCAGTTCAAGAGGTTTCACTCTCATCGAGCTTCTGGTTGTCATTGCCATTATCGCGCTGCTTTTGGCCATCTTGATGCCCGCGCTGCAGCGGGTCAAAAAGCAGGCCCGGACCGTTGCCTGCCAGGCGAACCTGCACCAGTGGGCCTTGATCTGGACCATGTACACGGAAGACAACAGTGGCTTTTTTCCCACCGAGGTTCTCTTGTGGCGGGACTTTGTCGAAGAGTACCACAAGGAAAGAGATATTACGCTCTGTCCGGTGGCCACCAAACTCTACACGGAAGGGGCTTGTCCTCCGTTCGGGGCGTGGGAGCAAACCTGGGGTCAGGCCGACAGGGATGCCACCGGCCGGCCCTTCGCCAGCAGCTATGGTTTGAACCAGTGGGTATTGAACTCGTCCACCGTGGTGGGCGGACGGACCCTTGAGTATCTCTGGAGAACGCCCAATGTCAAAGGAGCGAGCGAGGTCATGTTCTTCGGAGATTGTGCCATTACTGGTGCCACGCCTCTGGCTTCAGATCAGCCTCCCGAATTTGATGGGGATTGCGCCAATGTATGGGGATCGGGCGGAAGCACCAACGAGATAAGGCGTTTCTGCATGAATCGGCACGATGGGAACATGGACGGTCTCTTTCTGGATTCGTCTGTGAGGAAGGTCGGTCTCAAAGAGTTGTGGACGTTGAAGTGGCATCGTCAGTTCAACACGACAGGTTTCTGGACCAAGGCCGGCAGTGTCCAGCCGGAAGACTGGCCCCAATGGATGAGACACTTCAAAGATCATTAGCACAAAGGAATTACTCGCATGGCTGTGGCCCGTTCCAGTGTTTTTGGCAAAACCACGGCATTCCCCAGTTGTTCGGTAAGGAAAATCTCAGACTGGAGGTATTGTGAAATGAACATGTTGGATAGACGACAGTTTTTGCGTTTGACCGGTGCCGCTGTTGTGGCCGTAAATCACTTAACCCGGGCCGAGCGATCAACCAAGAGACCGAACATCTTGTTTTGTATCTCCGACGATCAGACCTGGCTTCATTGCAGCGCTTACGGCAGTAAAATGGTCAGGACGCCACACTTCGACCGCGTGGCTCGGGAAGGCGTGCTTTTCAGCAACGCCTTTGTCTCGGTCCCATCCTGCAATCCTTCCCGCTCATCGGTTCTGACGGGCATGCCGTTCTATCGCCTGAAAGAAGCCTCCATGAACCATACACCCTGGGCCGGCGCATTGAAGGTTTATACCGATATGCTCGCTTCGGAGGGCTATCACGTTGGCTTTGCCGGTAAAGGCTGTGGTCCCACGGATTGGAAAGCCGCCGGGCGAAAAACTAATCCGGCCGGCGCCGCATATAATCGGCACTTCCACCAGAGTGGTTCAAAAGGAATCTCCAATATAGACTATGCTCGAAATTTTCGGGACTTTCTGGAAAAGCGTCCCAAGGACTCACCTTTCTGTTTCTGGTATGGGGGCAAGGACCCGCACCGCGTCTTCAAGAAAGGGATCGGCCTGCGCGAGGGCAAGAAGCTCTCCGATGCGGAGGTCCCTCCGTTTTATCCGGATTCACCGGAGATTCGCAGTGACCTATTGGACTATGCCGTGCATACCGAGTGGTTCGATGAACATCTTGGCCGGATGTTGGATACATTGAAGGAGATCGGTGAACTGGACAATACTCTTATCGTGGTCACTGCGGACAACGGCATGCCTTTTCCCCGATGTAAAGCGACCTGCTACGAATTCGGTATTCACATGCCTTTAGCCGTTCGATGGGGCGACAGGGTCAAGCCCGGCCGGGTCGTGGACGACTTTGTCAGCTTCACGGACTTCGCTCCAACTTTCCTTGAAGCGGCCGGTATGCCAGTCCCCAGGAATATGACCGGCAGAAGTCTGCTGCCGATATTGCAGTCCAATGGTTCCGGGCGGATCGATCCTAATCGCGATCATGTTGTCGTCGGTGTGGAACGTCACTTCCCAGGCGGTCGCAAAGGCGGCTGGGGTTATCCGATCCGCGCCATTCGCACGGAACAATATCTCTATATCCAAAACCTTGCTCCGGACCGCTGGCCCGTTGGGGATCCGGACGGACCCGTCTGGCCGGATGACGATCCGAGCGGCGGCTTCGGCGATTGCGACGGATCGCCCACCAAGACCTATCTGTGCAACCATAAGCAGGACCAGGCCTATTATTTTGATCTGGCCTTTGGCAAGCGTCCCGTCGAGGAGTTGTATGATGTGAAAAAGGATCCCTATCAGTTGCGGAATCTGGCGGACCAGAGTCGATACACGAAGGTCAAGATGGGATTGGCTGCAAGGCTCAAAGAAGATCTGATCGAGACTAAAGATCCCCGTGCCGTCGGCAAGGGACACGAGCTGGATGATTATGCCCGCAAGTATCAGGAGTGCCTCTAACAGAATTAATGTTGGACGTCGATCACGATCCGTCGGTAATCATACAGTGACGCGATCTCGTTCTCATCGTTGATTTGCAGGATTAGGTGGATCTGTTTGCCGGCCGCGTCGTTTGGAACAGCGATTTGTGTCACTGCATTGGTCTTATTTTTAATAACCGGGGAACCGGGATACGTGCCGGCTTCCGGGTACACGTACCAAAGGAATTGGAGTGAATCTTCATCGGGGTCACTGGAGGCCGACGCGTCCAGGATCACAACCTTACCGACTTTTGCCGCCAGACGTACGATCGTGTCACTTTTATCGCCGTTGAACGCGGCCCTTGGATGGTGATTCGCCTCTCGATAGGATTTCTTGCACCAGTCCATTCGACAGACAAAATCATTAAAGAAGGCCCTGCGCCAGCGCCACACCGGCGTGTAAATATCGTTGTATTTGTCACCGGTTTCGGGATCGATCCATTCATCCGCCGCTTCTTTGTAAACGGCAAAAGGCGCCCCTTTCTTTTCATGCGCTTTGATATCGCTGTGCTTGGACCAGTAATTCTCCACCTTCTCTTGACTGAAGCGGCCGCTCCAGCCTCCCCAATGCGGGTGTTCGATGTCGAACAAGCCCTTATTGACCAGGCCCAGCCAGGGGATCGTCCCGCCGCCTTCCAGAAAGGAAACACCTCCGCCGCCGAATTGCCGGATGGGCCACAACTTGCCCAGCGGGCCGTGATTTCCTTTGATATGTTCGAGGGCCCATTGATGCTGGCCGAGGCCCGAGTAGGCGTAGGGTTCCCACGTGTAGGGACCGAGATTATTGCTCCTTCCCCGGTTGTCGGCGCTTCCGTCGCCACTGGGGCCACCGTAGCAATAGGTTTGATAATTGCTTCTGATCCAGTGAATCTTCGGGAAATTCGCACAGATCCACGCGCCGGCGTTGTCCTGAGCGCCGTTCTCGAAGACGCGTAGTTTCGAGACGAATCGATCCACCTCAGTCCGGCTGTGGTTCTTGCGATAATCCCAAAGGGCCTGGGCCAGCGTATTCGAACCGGCGTTCACTACCAGCCAGAGGGGCCTCGGATCGTGCTTCGTGACCGCCTGGATAATCAATTCCGAGCCGGGGCTGGTTTTGCCGTCGCCCACGTCCGCGATCCCATACCCTTTCTGCCCGGTTGTAACGATGCTCTTAAGATAGCTGGGATCTTGCCAGCCCGAGGCGTGTTTCTTCAGGTTATCCAGCACCTTGGCATAGGCGTCGATGATGTTGACGAACAGTTCGGGATGGGTCACCTGTTTATAGGGATTTCTGGATTTCGGACGAAGGTATTTACCGGTGACGGCGATGAGACCCTCCAGCTCAAATTCGTTGGAGCACATCATCATATGCACCATTTGCTGCTCTTCGTCTGGCTCGTTGCCCATATCCGCCAAAATGATCAGGCGGGAGTTTGAGGCCGGAATTTGGCCGGCATATGTCCCGGGGATGCAAGCAAAGAGCAGTGCGATGACAAATAGTCTTGTTCGATTTTCCATACGATCGACTCCCTATGCCGTGCGAAAGGGTGGTACAGCGCGTTGATGGTAACCCATTGTATCCGTGTTCCTCGAAATCGCAAGGATTTCAGTTAGCCTGTGAGGGTGCGGCCTTACATGTGTAAAGACAAGCAGGGCCTATGCCGAAACAATTCGGTATAGGCCCCGAACAAAAATCTGGAGGTCACAGCGTCGGTATCTACTCACCGGCAGTATCCCTCTATCGGTACAGCCGGATGTCGTCAAAATGCATCTTACCCGAACCACCAGCCTGCGGATTGTTCCCGTCGCCAAGACCGAGAGCCATACCGTTGACACGCGCCAGATCCACACCCTGATCCGCAAATCTCTGGAGGTCAACAGTCCATTCGGTCCAGACGTCTATCAGTGCTGCGCTCGGATCATCATGGTAAACCACTGCCGGTGCACCGGTGCCGTTGGATACAGCCACATACATTGGGTCCGGATCGTTGCTCAGTATGCCGATATCCTGGTGCGCCCATTGCCCGCTGATATTACCGGTGGTTATCACATTAGAGAATACGGCCTGACAGGTCTGAGCCTCATCGTGGCTGGTCAGCGCCAGTCCAATGTAAACATTCGACGTCATCGGAATGTTCGTCGGGATAGCACCCGCCACCGGCTGCCACGTTGAGCCGTTGGCCGAATGTGAAACCGTGAAGTTCCCGGCCACATCACGTTCCAGCTTCACCCAGTGTGGTGCCGTGATCCCATTCTCGGTTGTGCTGAAACTGGTTTCGGCCGTCATCGTACGTCCCTGAGAGGAGACGCCGTTGCTGGGTGTTATGCACGCAAAGGCGTGCTTGGAACCGGCGTCCAGCGTTTCACGGATCATCACGCCGGCCTTCGTCCATGCATGTGTGTTCTCAACGCTGTTAACCCGTGCGGCAATCGAGCCGGCACCGGTGAGCGTCTTGAACGCGAAGTGGCACTGATCGGCGTTGCCCCAGATATCGGCGCCGGCAGCCGTCATCGTGTACGTCCCGGCCGGGGCTTCTGCGAAACTGCCGACGGAGGCCGGATAACCTCTGAACCACAAACTCAATGCCTTGACGCCCTTTCTGGTCCAATCCTGCTCGGAACTAAACGTGCGTTCGGCTTCTGAATAATGTGCCGTACCAGAGTTGTCGTAAACCAGCGGCATCGACTGAAGACCGCTGTGGACAATTGTCTGCTCGGCATACGGAGGTAGCAAATTGCCGACTTGTGAACCGTTTTCTGCAACGCCGAAGCCGTCGATCCAGTGTTGCCAGATGGCTTGCCCGGCTGCGTCATCATCGGTATAGCTCTCAAAATCATCCACTATCAGATAATCTGCAACGGCAAAGCTCCAGATCTCGCCTTTCACCTCGGCCCCATCCGCCTGGATCTCACCGATTTGCCAGTAATAGCTCGCCGGATCAAGAAGCCCTGCGTCGTATGCGGTAGCAACCTGGGCCGGACCGACAAGCAGCATCTCATCCTCGCTGGTTCCGAGATACACGTTGTGAGCCGTAGCTCCTTCACCAGGCTCCCAAACCAATAGGACAGCAACCTCCTGATCCAGCACAGATCCGGGAACCGGCTGAGGCGAGTACGCCACACGCTTGTCGGGCCTCATCTCGAGCTGAACTTCGGCCTCGTCGAGAACTCGGGTGAAGAACTTGATTTCATCAAGCTGACCCGTGAAGAAGCCCTGGCTGTTGGAATAATCATGTAAACCGATCTTAATGTGATCCTGTGCATCCTTGGTCCCTTTCCATGCGTTGTCAGTCCGCGTGCCTGAGGCGTCCAATCGACCGTCAATAAACAGGGCCATCTCGCCCGACACCGCATCACGGGTCCACGCCACGGAATGCCAATCCGAATCTTCGATCGCCGTATTGCTTTGCAGCGAAGCCGCGGCGCCCGTGCCGGGCGTTGTGCAACCGGCTACGATAATACCTGTCTTGAACGTCATCGCAAAGTTCTCTAACTGCGACCCATAATCGCCATCGATCAGGGCCGAACTATTCGTCCGGAAGCGGTTACCGCCTCCACCCTGAGTCAGGTCCTCAGTACGCAGCCAGAGCATGATCGTCCAGTCATTCTCTACAACCCGCGGGATCTGCACGTAGTCGCCGTCGCCGTCAAAATCGAGAGCACGACCGGCATACCCATCGTCGATCCATTGCGTGTCGCCGACGAGAAAACCGTCATTGCCTTTGCGTGTCCAGTCCACGGCCGTTGTGCCTTCACCCAGCTCGAATTTGTACCAGCCCACCAAAGCACCTTCGACCGTGAAGACCGGCATGGTCTTAAAGCTCCAGGTCGGACCGGCGACAATCCCACCGTCTTTGACCGCATCCACGCGCCAGCAATGGACCGTTTCGCTGACGAGTTTCTTCTGGGGATTCTCATAAGACGGTTCGATAGTTTGGCCTAATAATTCCAGGGCGTCCGGATTTGTCCCGAAGAACACGTCATACGCCTTCGCGCCGAAGGCCGGCGCCCAAGCGAGCGAGAGTCCCTCGACATCGACAAAATCGGTGCCGTCGGATGGGGCGGGGATACTGGCGGCATACCCCGCCAAGGTGAAGGTCCATACATCGCCCGTGACGACGCCCTCAGAAGTCACGACATCGACGCGCCAGAAGTATTGCTGGTCGGGAACGATGTCCACGATAGTGTACGTGCCGTCCGTCCCCTCATCGACAAGCGCCAGGGCGCCGGGATCGGTTCCAAGATACACTTTATCAGTACCCTCAATCCGTCCCCAGGTTAGCGTGCCGGATGTGACACCGACCGCCCCGTCGGCCGGCACGGGCTCAAAGGGTTTCGTCGCCATCCCGGAGGCGGCTATCACTACGCGCCGCGAGACGGCACGATTGTAAATCCGCACTTCGTCCATTAGGCCATTAAAGTAGTCAATATTTGCGGAAGAATTGCTGATACCATCGGGTAAATGGACGCCAAGATACAGAGGTTCGGCCCACTCGGCAAAAACGAGCTTGATGGGTATAACTTCCTCTTCGAAGTTCT